>Ga0116229_10000595_pt1 | contig 49701 bp, 41 predicted proteins | sample S1TSphgellanicum_3_FD_87313 | JGI IMG/M metagenome (GOLD analysis project Ga0116229, IMG submission 87313) | Host-associated microbial communities from peat moss isolated from Minnesota, USA - S1T2_Fc - Sphagnum magellanicum MG | ecosystem: Host-associated > Plants > Peat moss > Unclassified... | reverse complement strand
CCAAGCATTAGTAGATCTTTTCTCAATTCTCAAATTTTGAACAATTCATCCACCAATGCAACCCATGTATTCTTTCAAGTTTGGGAAGGTTTTTTTCCAACTATGACTACTATTGTATGTTCAAATCCAACTTGGTGGGACTATAGCCTAGGAGGGGTCCGGAATTACGAAGATTAATTTTTGATTAATCCCTTCTAGCACATAGGTACAATATCAAACATATTTCAAAACAACACTTGCAATATTCATCATTCACATGATTTCCAACATGAGGCTTTACATTTTTTGGGATAGGATCACCTATGCACCAAAAATCAAATCTTTATCTGAGAATACACCCCAAGGGAGTTCATCACACGTGCTTAAAGATTCTCCCTTAGGGGGATCACTACCAAAAGACTATAAAGTTTCCACAATAGTATTCATAATAATCTCCACATTTTATTTCTTCAAGGCTTCCTATTCACATATGATATTTCTACAAATTTTGATCCAAATAACAATATGAAATTAATAAATGCAAATTATGAGCCAAAAGCTCCAATCTCTACCCCTTATATATTCGAAGGAAAGAAGAGGATGAATAATCAACCACATTCATCTACATTTATTCCCAATGTATCAAACCAATCACCAAGTGTCACTTATAACTTTTCATCCTTCTATGCATAGGTTTTACATTATTTGGAGTTTAGGATTTGGTTAAGTCTATATACTTGACCTCCCATTATTACTAACTTGAAATAGTTATTTAAATTATTCATAATCAACCTTTATGCCCCTAGCCAAAAAAAATTCCTTGTACGGCCGAAAAGGCTCATTATTTTATGCCCCATTTTTACCCATACTATTACCCCAACCATAATACTATTATTTACAATTACAACTCCTAATAATTATTTTGTTGTTATAGGACATTTTCTCACATACTTGTATGTGATCATCTTGAGTCAAAGAAATTTACCTGTATCTTGAGATGCCTTATCGCAAAAGAAAGTGAATAAAGGCTATATCACTAGAATTTGATATGCTTTGTATTGTGGAAAAATGTGGTACATGTTTATTCCCAAGTGACTCACACTTTGGGTGCTACATCAAAGTTTGTCCCCATAGTTCATGGCCTTGCCATTACTTGTAGGCTAAAATGGGTGATGAACAAAGTTGGGAATAGAAATTTTGCTTGGCCAATAAGGAATTACAACATATGCCCAATAGACCCAATTTTTTTTCTTTTGGGGATGGTGGGGATTGTTGGGTTTTCCTTGTTCGTATGGTGTTCACACCAATTTCCCACAATGTTCCCATCAAATTCTCAATGGATTCGCAAAATATTCTCAAATTTCTCAATGTGTTCCTTACTATGTTCCCAAAAGCACCTCACTTTGTCTCATATGTTTTATTATCTTTGGAAGTCATATACGTGGGCGAATATTGGGACTTCCAAAGAGAATAAAACAAACCTAAAAGTATGTTTGTAGAAATTCAAGTTTCATCACAGTTGAAAAATGTGCATGCTATTCTCAAATGATTGTTGCATCAATTGAGAGAATCCCTACACTATTACTACCCACCTATTTGGCTGTGTAGTATGAGAAGGAAAAGACCTTTGGCTAGATGCTTAGACGAGCTTTACGGTATTGGGCCAAGTTGGTCACCCGAATTTTTCACGAATTTTATTTTATGAGGTAGTTGGTGGGCATGGCTAATCAAAGATGCCTTTTTCCATTGCATGCCTCACCTCACCTTGTGTGATATTGCGTGTCGACACTACTCCATTCCCTTCTCGGGAGCTAGTAATCAAATGCTCATCCTTACACAAGAAGTACAAAAACCCTTATCATTGTTTGTGGTCACTTTGTGGAGACTAGAAGGGACCACTCATGGAAATCGGTAGTTGCAAATTGGGCTCACACAAAGCAAAGCTTGCACCATAACTTACAAAAACTAAGGGGGGAAAAAGGTAAACTTTTTGGGCATCTCTTTATGGGCCTCAAATTTTTGGCTCTCAGGCTCATAGTTTGTACGAAAAATGCAACAAATGGGAATGGCCAAGCACTAAACAGGAATAATGAATTAAATGGGTCCAATCTCAAATGCAAAAATGCAAATGCCCCGCTATTTACAAACAACACAAAAATCATTCTCTCAAAGCTTTTCAGAGTAGAATAAGTTAAAACCTAGAACTATATTATTCCATTTGAAGTCATGAAAAATGCCTTCATTCTTCAACACAAAGTCATTCTCTCAAAGTTTTCAATTGGAGTATAAGTTACAACTTTAATCATGAAACTCAAATGTGGTCATGTTGGACTCCTTCGTATGATCATCCATGGGATCAATTCAAAGACAATTTCAAAAACAAATACCTCATTTTCAAGCTTAACTATTTCATTTCTTTCTTCGAACTACTTTTTTTTTTTTTTCAATTAACTTTTTTAATAATTATTTCTCATCTTTTTTTAATAACTACCTCCAATCTTATAATTATCTCACTCCTTTTCCCTACCCATCGACATGGATATGAAAAAAAAAATTAACATAAAAAATTTCATGTTCATTATTTGTATATTAATTTAAATTAAAACATTGACATAAATAATGATAAATTATTGAAAACCATATGAAAACATAAGAAGGGAAAAAAAAAAAAAAGCCAATCGTCAGTGGTAGTGCACAGCAACAGAGAGCTTAAATATATTGTCTAGATTGGTGTCCAATCATATTTTATTTTGCAACTCCACTTCGGTAGTAAGAAAATAAGATTATGAAATTTCAGCAATAAATATAGACAGTTTTCTTTGATATGTTCTCAGGATTTCTTAAAAATTAGAAATTTTTTTAAAATAATTTTAATTACCACCAAACTTGAAAATGTACTATGGTAATTAATCTCTTTGTAATTACAACTTTTCCAATCAAGTGTTGTATATAGGATGACCAAAATGACTTGTAACGAAGCCGCCCTAATTTTTGCATTCTCAGTGAAAAAGATATATAATTCATTTCATATGAAAAATATTTTATTTTATTTTTCTCGTTGAAGCTCGGTGCGCCTTTTGCCATGTCTTTAGTTCTTGTATTAGTGATGAATTAGTAGCCACTTGTTGACTCTTCATAAATTAGCAATGGGCCTGAATCCACCATCCTTGTGGCATTATTTTCCAGGCGGAATCTGCCATACCGTGCTGTTGAGGAAGTTTACATGATTTTAACACCGGTGAACCTGCCATTTACACCACAGAAAAGGCCCTTGGTGGCAAATTCTGCCAGTTGAGTGGTCACTCAGGCAAGCTAGGCTAAACCCAATTCTCTGCTACAGGGAGCCTGGTGTCTGAGCTCAAGGCAAATTATATCATCCAGATCGAACATAATTTTGCAAAGCATTCGAATCACATAGCCTTAACTACAACCTCCTATGCTAATTTTTCTTTTTTTTTAATTTAAAAATCCTAACCTAATATGTGCAGGCTACAAAAATATTACTCTTCACTTTGAAATTATTCTTTTAATATCAAACACTATTTTGGAAAGATTCTCAAATTTTCATCTTTTGCAACTAAACAAAAAACTGAAGAAAAGGAATATGGAAAAAATAATAATAATAAATAAATAAAACCTCCTCAGGATGGACCATAACCCTACAATTTCATGCTATCTGTTTTAAGCTTTCTCTTTGATACTTTCATCACAAAAGTGACAAATTGTCATGTGAGTTTAGATATCTTGACAGTGCAAAAAATCAAATAAAATAAAATAGTTTTGTCAAATTGGTATAGCAGAATACACTAAGAATGTCACTATTTCAACAACCTTCTTTGCTACAACAAGTTTGCGACATGAATTTCAGGTACATTTGGATTAGTGTCAACTTATTGTGGAAACATACAACAGAAAGTGTACACTCACAACCCATTTTACTCCCAGTCTCTTTGTTTCAAGTCAAGTCCTTCATCACTTGAACTCAAGCTTCGAAGTTGGTACTTTTCCCCACCCCCTAAAAAAAACCAAGTAGATGAGACAAGTTTTTGTTGTCCCATTTGGTTCCCGAAAATGCCAAAACCCAAGTGTATACAAGACAAGTTTTTGTAGTTTGGTGTGCTTCCCAAAAAATTCTACAAACATAGTGTACAACACAATTTTTTGTTGTTCCATTTGGTTCCCCAAAAATGTCAAAAACAAAAGTATAGCGTAAGAATGCTTGTTGTTGTCCTTTTGGCTCCTGAGGATGGCCAAAACAAACATACTAGATACTTCACAAATTAACAAAAAGACTAAGCAAGGAAGCAAGCTAGCTAGCATGGATGTCACTTTTTTGTGGGTTTGTTGTCCCTTTGGTTCCTTCCTTCAATGGTGAGTGCAAAACAAACTTCTTCTTAGCAAATGAACAAAAAGAACAAGCATAATAGCAAGCACCCTTTTGTTTGGGATGTCCTAGTACCCAACATTTTTCTCTCCATCTTGACCCACCTACAATGGTACCATTGTTCTACACACTTGAAAAGCCTAATAATTTACTTCTAGAGCACTCGGAGAAGCTTCCTATTGAATTTGGAGGGCACCTTAAATCCACAAATATCCCTCTTAGAAAGGAGGGACATTATAATGCCTACTCCTTAAGAAGAAGAGGGATCTCACGGCTACTTATAGCCATAAGACCCCTTCCACTTTTAAGGAGCAGGTGTACGTACCCTCACCCTCTTATAGCCTCATGACCTTCTTTTTTGCGGGCGGGGGAGGGGGCATGGGGATGCCCACACCGTAGGGCTTCACACCTTATACATTACAATTGTTGGGCACGGGAAAAACAAACATAATGCATATCCTAGAAATCAAAGGCTATTCAGTAAAGAACAAAAGGTAATCAAGAGTCTTATTTCCAATACCAAAAAAAACAATGTAAAGGCACCCACATTAAATGACCACACATGTGTAATGGCTTACTAATGGCTTACTTTGGCCAAAGCTTGCTTCTTCCTCCTCAAGGGTTTTTGCCAAAAGTTGGCTCCCATTTGTGGCAGTTTGGAGTGTCTTTGTGTCGAACTAGGCCTAGTATATGATGAAAAAGCCTTTCAATAAAAACTTCCAAAAAGCTGACATCCATTTGAAAAAACAAAAGGCACATGAAACATGTGTTTGTCTTCTCAATTATGCATCTTCCTTCTCAAAGAGAAAGGAAGACCAAGCAAGCAAGAGGTGGGGGAAAAAAGACCAACCAACCCAAAGGTGAATCCAAGGAATGGCCCTAGGTTTAACCTTTTTCCAACTTAGGCAACTTTGTTCACACACACTTTGTTCACACACAAGTCCAAAGGTTGGTGAATAGCTTGCCATCAATAGCAACTAAAAAGGTTTCTAAAAGGATCATCATTTCAAACGAGGTAGGTACTCTTGCCTGTGATAACACATGCACACATGATACCAATAAAAACAACTTGGGGAGTTAAGAAAAGAATAAAAAAATGGCGTATGGGCATCATTGGGTGCATATTAATATTATGGAAAATATTGTTGAAGAATATTTACATATACACATTTTTAAATTTATTTTTAATTTAGATATTTATGTGGTTTTATATTTATATTTATATATAATATCACCAAAATAAAAATCAACTTAGGTCAAATTATTTTCTTAATGGTACTTCCAAGAGTGTGAATGCATTTACACTTTACAGTTCCAACTACCACGATTTATTCTACATTTTACACTCTTATAATTTACAATTTCAACATGCAAACGGGTCCTTGTGAATATGGAATGAATGAGGAGGGGTAGGGTCCCATGTTTTGTTCTAAGGGCTAGATAGTAACTTTGTTCCAAGAGCTCGAGTAGTCCAGTATATCACATGTGATTGCAATATAGTTGGTGAGGATATTGTGACGAGTCATATGAGTTGTAGAGTATCAATATTGCTGGTGACCAAACACTTGACATATAGGTTCATATATAACTAGGTGATTAGTCTTGTATTAGGCCAATTGGTCTACCTATTTTGCAAATGGACCAAGATTATTTTATTTACATGTGATATTTTATCTATAGATAATATATTGTATTTTAAGATTATGATATTAAAATTTTTCATAGCATATCTTATGAACCATCAATTAACTAAAATAAAAATGTGATAAAACATATGAAAAAACTCAAGGTTTTAAGAGGTTGCTCATACATTAGAGATATCCACAAAAGTAAGGAAAACACAGCACGATAACATCGTAAAGAGGGTGAGAGTTCTAGAAAAGGTGTACATTTGGCTTCAATGGTGAATGAAACTCCAATTAGTACCAAATTTGATCAAATCTGAGTTTCATCATGTTTTTTTTTTTTTGGTTTGTTTGTTTTCAATTGTCCTCAACCAATTGCTGTTGTTCCAGCAAGATTCTTAATTTCTTCTACTAAGTTGCTCTGTGACTTGGAACCTAATGCTAATTCCCTTTGTGGATGATGGCAAGTGTGGCTACATCACAAATTTGGTAAAAAAATTAAAAAATTGAAGCTGATTATGGGTAACATTCAACATGCTTAGCCTTGAAATGAACCAAGGAGTCATGAATCCTATGTATGGCAACAATATCACCTTGATGTCAATGACTTAACTACACATCTTCAAAGGCCAAAAAAAGTGAAATCGGCTATTGACAAATTAAAAATTAGAATTCCAATTATAAGATTAAACAAAGGGGTGTGTCACACTGTGGCATTGCCATTTACATTAGAGAGTATCTCAAGGCAAAAGAAGAATTCTAAAAACTCAAATAGTTCGCCATGTAAAAAAATCTAAATCTTCAAAAAATCTTCTAAAAGAAACCAAAATCCTTAAAGATATTATAACTCTATAACTAATCTCAGGTTTTGACACAAGCCAAAATATCATCTTTCAAAAATCCTCATATAATAAAAAAATAGACCTATTATTATTACTTAGGGGCCCAAAATCCCTTAAGGTACTATACTCTATAATGAATCTAAACACAATATCCTTGCCTTGGTAGGCAACGCCAAAAATTCATTGAGGAGTGTAGACTCAAATCATCTTTAAACTTTGACAACACCAATGAAACCCTCCCCCAATAGACTTGATGAAAACACAACATATCGACAAGTTTTTGTTTGATGCACACCAAGTCAAGAATAAAGCCTTGAAATTCACAATGATTCAATTTATGAAGCAACATGTCCAAATATGGGAATCACAAGGGTTTGATAATTTTTCTGACATAATCACTAACCTTTAATGCTTTCAAATTTTCATGAAAACAAAACTGAACCTTTATTTTTACGTAAATTGAAAAAAATTGATTCCTCCAAAACTTTGGTATGACGAATGTGATGACATAATTCATGTTATGTTTGTCAACACTTTATGTTAGGGATTTATTCCAACATAACATAAATGACATATCGAATAGTTTGTCATCAAAATTTTAACCGTGCACTTATTTCATCATTTTGCCACCGATCAAAACATCTCTAGTTGCTCCATGACCAAAATTCACAATCAAAAATAAATAAGTATTCAAAATTTATCATCTTAATAATAACTTTTCATTCATTTTGTGGATGTTTGGCTGGCCCCACAACCACCAAAGCTTCGATAGAACTACCAAGTTGTTTTCACAACTATTCATTCATTAGTAGACATCCAAATTGGTGTCTTATTGTTGTCACATATGACTATGGTTGTTTACATGATTGTTGAAAACAACATTCAAACCACATTCAGTCATGCACAACTGAAACATGAATCTTCATGTTTTAGTGGAATGGTCTCTTCAATGGGGAGTCCATCCTCACCACACCCGATCCTCATTGAGTTCGGCTTAACAACCTTACATATCCATGAATGGATTAGCACTGTCGACGGTTTTTTTTTCCCGACCATATGAATTTGAGGTTACCATCACAAACATGAGTTGGCCATTATGAACAGCACTCCTTTTCTCAAAAGCATAGCACTATTTTACTTTTTTTCCATTGACTGACAAATCATGTCAAAAATCATAAGGTAGACTCACCAGGTCACCTCATGAGATCATCACTCAGGTGCCAGCTTGCTCTCTCTTGCATTTGTCACATCGCCTGGATGAGCTTCTGGCCTCACAGAATCTGTTGCCAACCTGCATTCATTGGCCCACACTTCTCTAATGCACACACTTAAATACCCTACACTTTCACAGGCTCTAGGGTGTTTCTAACCATGCAACAGCACCCAGAAAACAAAACCAATCGCTTTAGTGACTGGAAGGCAATTTTAGTGACTGGAACTATAGCCAGTAAACCTGCCACTCAAAAAAAATATTGCCACATCATGGATACATTTCATTCCAGCTGTAGCCATCCTGCTCACAATCACATTTCCAAAAAAGAAGAGCTGATTATGAATATGAGTATGTGTTCAAGGACAAGCTTGAGTGTGATTCCACTCAAAGCAACAAGCACAAATAACACACTTCAATACTTCAAAGCTCACTGAATCTAGAGGAACATGGTGAGCTGAATTTAATAAACATGAGCTCCAAGTGAGTGATAGCTATCGCAGTGTATATTAACAAGACCAATGCTGTCAGTTTTATGCAGAGATGCTACTTCATTGTATATGGATTCTATGCTAACCAATAGCAGAGGAAATATGTTAGAGAATCATCTGTGTTGGTATGAAGCTTACTAAGACTCAGAATTAAACTACATAAACCTTCAACATATGCTGAGAAGGAAGAGCGTATTTCTTATCTATCACCTTCCCAAAAATTCAATGTATGAAATCTTTATAGTGATGTTGTTTATGTCGGCTTTGGATGAGCCAGACAACCTCCAACATAAGTTGCCAAGACAGACGGTATTCCATCTCTTGCAAGATCATTCAAGGGGCTATGAGACAAAAGAACGAAATCAGCATACTTTCCTGGAGACAAGGAGCCCACATACTTTTCCATAAAGCTTGCATAAGCACCTTCTCTAGTGTACCTGTTTCAGCCATATGCCCACCCTAGCACAGACTGAGCACATCATGCATGATAGGTCCTGAAGAAAGAAAAACTCTATGCCATAGGGTGGACACTCACAAATCTGCATCATGTCAGATTGCAGGATAGAATCACATAAAGACCCACAATTCATATTAGATCTGATCGGTTTTCCGGACTAGGTTTCAGGATCTAGGAATCAGAATCTAGGGTCTGAAGTTCTGGTTTGAGTGAGAACTAACAATTGATGTTCAGAAAGGTTCATGGTGTAATGGTCCATGGGCTACTTGTGACATCACTCATGCACAAATCTGTTATTAAAAGTTGCACTAACACAATGGTCTTCAAAACCTTCATTGCTTTCACCCCACTCACTCAATGCTATTATTCAAGTCTGACTCTCATTCCTGGAAAGTCTTTCAGTTCAGGGTTCACCACTCTGGAATCTCCTTGTTTTGACCCTACAAGAAAACTTTCTGCTGTAAGGTCAAAGCTTCTCAACTCACCCACTCAAAGCAGCTTCACTTGAGATGATTTCAGAAGGAATCCAGGATGAGCTCCAGCCTTTAGGTATTCTTGTAGTCGCTGCTTGGATTCCTCTTAAGGGATCAATTGGGGCTACCTTTTACCCCCAATTCAAACTAAACTTTCAGCATCAAAAACCAGAAGATTTGTGAATTTAAATTGAGCTCAAATTACTCATTAGCATATCTAGGAAAACAGTGCTTGTAGGCCTCTCTGCAGAATCAGTTGTATCTCAAAAGTTGAGTGGGAAATTTCATTTGAAAAACATTCACCATATGTGACCCTGCTTCCCAGCCCACAACCCAAAGCTTTTTAACATTTGAAACTTAGATGGAAAGTGGTACAAGAAAAGAAAACTTCAACTTACTGTCCAGTCAGAACCTAGGGCCAGGTGAGTTCCATTTCCCAACAGTGAATTGAAGAGGAAAGAGCCTTGTTGGGCTCGCTCCTCTCCAAGCTTCCTCATTGCTGGGTACGCATCATCCAGCATATGCTCTGGCTGCACCAAGGCTGTGGTTGTCAGTCCCAAAACTACACCACCTCCCCTGAAACTGAAATTAATTAGATATGTCATTTATTGACAATGCATTATCTGCTCCTTTGAATGCTTAATGAAAGAAGCTCCAGCATTTGCAGGAGGGCCGATAATAATAACATGAAGCTACGTCTGTACTAATGCTAGTGGACAATCTCCTTGAAAGATTGTCATCCTCTCAACTGGAGAGTGATGCTTGGTCAACTAATAGCTCTATCAAGGACTCTCCCTAAGAAGAAAGCACTGAAAAAGATAAGCCATACTTGCACAGAAGCTACAACTCCATTTGCTTGGAATCGTTCAGGTGCTCCAGCAGATAAATGCTGAGCATGCTCAATCTGTCCCCATCCACACACATCGTTAGAATCTCTAATTAGAGTAATGACATGCACTGCAGGTCAAGATACAAAAAAAATTAAGACTATGAAGACTGTCAGAAGACACTGATGATGGAAGACAAAGCCATTCACAAAGAACCTCAATGGAAGATGTGTGCTAACAAGTGTCCAAGGCCTTAGAGCACATACATGGAGAATGAACACAAAGGCATATTAAGGTTATGCGGGGTCTACAGATACCCTGAAGCGCCGATCTCGTGGGCCATTCTTTGACACCACCGTCTCAAATATTGAAAGAACATGATCATTTGCTGCATCACCAATAGCATGAACTGCAACCTATACCATAATACAACGTCTCCCCTTCCAATCCTTATGCACCATTCCCTCCCTACTGAGAGATCATCAAAGTCAACATTCTTCCACAAAAATCTACAAGCTTCAGGAAACTCAAACTTTGTCCATGCATAGATCCAACAGTGGAAGTGTTAATTTACTGAAGAATGTGAAGTTTCAAGAACCTCCTCTTACCTGAAGTCCAGCATTGTCAGCACCTAAAACAGCCTCCTGAAGCCAGTCAAGATCCAAGGCAAGAAGCCCATAGTTGGAGTTGTCATCTGCATAGGCCTGGATTGCCAAGCACCACCACCAAGTTTTGTAGTCAATGAAGGATTTCTTGCAACCAGAAGCTCTAGGAGTACAAAACAAGCCACCAAAGGATCTCAACTGGATCTCAACTGGATACAATGAAATCAACAAAGACTACCTTGTGAAATAAAGCCGTCCGAGTCCCTAGACTTCCATCAGCAAAAGCCTTCACACCACCAATGTGTAACCACTGGCTTAAGATAAATCCTCTCTGCCTCACCAAGGCCTGCAGGCACCCACAAATGTCTAGGCTTGTCACAACAGCCACACATACTTTAACATACTATGTGACATGTGACATGATATGCATTTGCAGCACCAGACTAGGTTTTCTTCTGAGTCAATTTGTCTTTGCGTGAGTGCACACACTTACTATGACAGACTGCCAGGTCTCAATAGGGAGAAATATAGACACCCTGACCCGCATCATTCCAGCCGCATCAGCCCACAAGTAAACCTCTGCTCTCAAACAGAGGAGTCATTAGTACTCACCTTTTTGACAGAACAGATTCCTTACCTCAAGACAAGGCTATGGTGTGACATTTGTCTCCTTTAGTATTCAAAAGAACTTCAAAAATGTCACACAAACTGGATTTCAGCCTGTGGGCACAAAACTTGAGTTTGCACACACCAGCAATCAATTGACGAAATTTCCTGATGTTTCTTTAGGCAAACATCCATTCAAATGTCCAAAGAGACTAAGAACACAGAAGAAAGAGGAAAGATGCAAGACCACGGAAGTCATCCCAAGGATGCTCTGATGCTCCAATCCTTCCAAAGTCCACCACTGATGTCACTCCTCTAGATAAGGCAAGTTCACTAGCTCTGATAAGGGCTTCCCTCCGTTCCTCAACCGACATTGGAGGAATGTGATGTGTTATGAGTCTTGATGCCATATCCTTGAAGAGCCCTGTCGGATCTTCAGGCAATAGAAACAAACTCCAACAAACAGCATTGATCAGTCCAATCAACTTGATGCAGACCAGTATGCACCTCTTGTAATCACTCATGCTACTTTAAAGGAAGAGTAACTCTTCCTGCATTGGAGAAGCTAAAATACGATACACAAAGTTGAATAGCCTGAATTCCAAAGTCTGGACTGAGTAATTATAGAACAATGTCATGTTTAGTTGTAGGAGCATGATAGCTTAGTCATGAAGCCCTATTTGATACCAACCACAGGAATAATTTGTTACAGCTGGACCACAGGCCAATTTGATGCTGCTTAGACAGATAGTTCGAATTCCATATAGGCTATGCACTCTTGTAAGGTGCACTAGCTCAATTTTTTTTAACAGCAATCCTTAACCCATGAACCACAATCCCATCAATGGAGTCTTTGAGTACAAGGAATACCTCCATGGATATTCTTCACCACAGTGCCCCCTTCTGGATCAACTGTATCACGACTGATGTTTGCCAGTGCCATAGCCATAGAGTTTGCTAGACATGTGTGCACATCAATTCGACAGGCCCATACCTTTCACACCCAACCCACAGCCACTTATCAGAAACCCAAAAACAGTCCACTTGCTGATCAAATGCAAACCACAAGCCTCGACTTGTCATGGATATACTCAATCAGGGTACTCAGGAGGGAGAATGTGAACGTACTTGACAGAATTCTGCCAGATTTTCAACAAATGGGAGATATGTCAGTGAAAAACCCCTACCCCTCTGGTCTGTGCTCTTCTGATCCTGATTAAAACAATACAACAAATTGTCACGAGAGGCTTACTGGGTGATGTGGTGTAACATTGTCAATCCAGGATGCCTCTGGCAATGTGCCCCCCCAGTTTTCTTCATTCCACATGGATCCAATTATCCATTTGCCACTCTCCACATCTGCTAGATCAGAAGCAAGATATTAAAAATACTCTCTTAGGTACTGATGGAGGACCTTCTAAAATCTCCAATTTCAAGATTGGGACCAGAATTGAGATTTTTTTTTTTTGAAAAAATGAGTACTTGCATCTAAAGAGAGTCTTCCTCACTAGCAGAATCAATATTTACAACTGAAGTCAACCTTAAAAAATCGAGAGATGCAATAATAAGGTAATGCAGATCTGACAACATAACAGCAACCAATCAGCAAGCTTGAAAAAGCAGAAACCCAGCCTGAAAGAACAGAAAAAATAAGACCAAAACAAAACTGAGCAGTTCAAATGGCAGCAACAGATGCATGCACAGGGACCTTCAACACCGTGTATGATATTGACCACCTCCCATAACATCCCCACTGACTTCATCAGCTCCCCAGGTGGAGGTAATGTCAAATATCAACCAATGTACTGAGTTTCTGTCACAAGACTGGCAGCAATAGGAAAACTCATTCATGATGCTGGCTAGCTCAATATCAAATACAAAGGAAGTGTTTTGAGCAAAAGAGGGAACATGTGCAGCATCATGGAGCAGTGGATGGAATTACTACCTTCAGCAGCTATTCTAAATTTTCTTTCAAACTCAGCACGACTGTTCACACAACCCAAATCCACATGTTTCATCTATCCACAGAGCCAACACAAGAAAACCATCAGCAGCATGTAGGCTTGCCCGAAATTAAAACAAAAAACCACACAAATGATGGCAGGAACAAAAATCAACATGAATAATTCCAAAGAAAAGCATGATATATTTGGTTGGACAGGTGAAATGCCACATGTGATTGTTACATTGGGAGTGACTGGCCAGTGAAGAGGATTTCTTGTTTCTTCAACTTTATGTATGCATTCAGCACATGACTGTGCAACTATAATCTGGCTTATCAACTATTTGTTCTTTCCTTTCACCCTGCATAATGGACAAATACAGGCGAGTAAAGCAAACTGTCATGACATACCTGTAGGCCCCCATGTAGAAAGTGAAGATGAGAATCAATGAATCCTGGAGTCACAAATTTGCCCTCCAAATCCACCACCTCCATTTTTGGACCAATTCTCATGTACTGTTGAGAAGAAACCAGTACTTCCATAAGATGAAAAGTTACAAGGAGGACCATCATTGCTGACATTTCTCCTCATAGGCCCAACATCAGCTTCTATTTCCTATTTCCAAAGCTTAATACTTTCTATCAGCATGTGGCTAACAGAATTTATTCCTGATTTTACCAATGTACACCCCTATGTACCACAACTCTTACACATACAATTGGTCCCCCTAATAGTAAATCACAAAGGCTTCAGGGTTTCTTGCTTAGGGTATAGGAGGCCCTCTTCACATTTTAGGAACTATACATCAGGGGCATAGAGACATACCTGCAATTGGGTGAGATTCCCAACACGCAAAATCCGACCCTTGCGAAGAACCATAAATTCGGCCCAGGGATGGATGGAGTCTCCAGTCCAGATAGTTGCATTTGTGAACACTATGTCTGCACCTTCATCTTCCTTGAAGCTCAAACCCTTTCTTGCAAATCTCATGAGGGCAAAATATGTATCTGGCCTCCCCAAGTCATGTGAAGTCAACTCATCAAGTCCATTTCAGCAGCAGTGGCACACAGAAAAATGAAGGCAGAAGCTTTTTGTCAGCATGAAAAAGACCTTCAAGATAATATGAAGACTTTACCGTCAGTTTCATTTCTGTATAGCTAGAATGAATTTTTTCATAACTAAGAAAAAACACAAGAATCTCTTATACTTTGGTTTTTATTACATAAACTTCACCTCACAATCCATATTTGGAACTTCCGTGGCAAGAATGTACTTCATACCTCTATGTCTGAGCTACAGACTGAAAGAGCTTCAAGTACACCAAAACAAAAAAAAAAAACAGAGTAATATAACGCTTATCAATCAATGTAAATGGAAGCTAAAATCATGCTAGAGCATCTCCACCAGTGTTCAGTATGTGACCCTGCAAAAATATTTCTCATGTCCAAGTTTTAGTTACTTTCTTCCAATCCCACCCCATAAAATTGAAACTGGGACTGCAAATAGTTGGGAGACTACTAATAGCAACCCACCTGGAACCATCAAATTATTTAGCCAATCAGAAACAGGGAGCAGCCAATAAACATGACTTGACTGTATTTATTAGACTGTTCCAAGGCTCCTCCAGGGGTCCAAAAGATGTGCATTTTTCAAAAGTCACAGCAGTCTTCAAGTGAATCCACTGGATTTAACTGCTGCACCTCATCCAAGATTTCCTGTGCAGGGCCACAAACTGAGCGCCGATGGAAATGTTCTTAGTTTGTAAGAGTTATCAGGGCAGCAGGCAATGCTTGGACATAGGTCATTTACACCACTCTAGTTTATGCCATTGTGTTGGCAAGAAGGGGAGATTGTGATGTGATGTATCCTTAACTTTCATGTCAGATTTTCCCTTAGTCTCTCCATCCTGCTGATTCTGGAACATGCCAATATATGACCAGACGCAAACGTGCTATGCATGTAAACAAATGTAGATGACATTTCAGCAAATATAGGAGGAAACTAACTGTGCATTACTTGAAACACATCATCGTATCCGTTGGTCATTGTTTCTGTTCATTCCGAGAATCTGACACGGAACGTAAAAAGAAAGACCGATCTGATTCCTGACGCGAATTCGACATATGCTGAGATCATAAAGGAGAAGAAAGTTGTTTGCAAATTTTATGCCTAAAGCAGAAGCTAAATCCGCAGCAATACCTGCTTCTACAACTTTCTCTCTTTTTTCGTGAACTAGGCGACAGTTCTTTTTCTGGAGACATCGCAAGTTTCAGAAACTTGAAAACAACTGACCGATATTCGTCACATAAAAGCCTCCACAACAACAAAATAACCTCCAAAGAAGGGAAAATCAGGAATGAACCTATGGAGAAAAACCAGGAGGGGGCGATAACGATCAGCACCGCCAGCAGCACCAGGAGCCGGAGTCCAAAACACACTTGCCGCTGCTTGCGCCCCATTTTTGCCGAGGCAACACTAAAACGAAAACACAAAAAATAAATCCAAGACAAAATTGAAGCGGAAGAAGATATCTGGCGAATAGAAACGGCAACTACTCGATTGAGAATCGGAAGCTGGAAAGAGACAAAACCGCGAGAGGAAGGAAAGCTTTGATGGCTACCGCAGAAAGGCCATCGCCAAAAAGCGCGAGGCGACGACGAAGAAGCTCCAATCGCAACCCCGTGGGAGCTTAGGGAACAACGAAGCGAACTCGGGAACAGAATGACGTTGAGAACAAGCTGCTAATGTCTTGCAAGTGTTATGTTAAGTAAATATTTTGTTAAAGTGAAATATTTAGGTCATTATTCTCTCATCACTATTTTTCCCTTATTATTGTTCTCAATATTTTTTTTAAAGAAATTTTATGTGATGGTATTGTGGGACGTAATATATGGGAGTTTGAATGCAAATATATTAGTTTATGGTTAGTTCAATAAGTTTCAACAACTTTTGACATGCATTGTTGAGCGGGTCCATTTGTTGATGTGGGATCTATAAATTATTGTGTTTTTTTTTTAAAAATTGAAGTTCCATTGGATATGATTCATAAAATTTTGGAGTTCATTTGGTTGTCTTGAGTTTTGATAAGCATGTCAATATTGAAATTGTCAATTATTATCATGGGACAAGTATTTGACATTAGATCCAAAAAATTTTAAGGTGAATTACAAACAACCATAAGGATAATGTTAAAGGTTTGTATTACTATTATATGAATTGTTTTTCTTGTATTTGCACTAAATGTTGTTACAATATATTTAGCTCTTAAAGATGTAAAAGTTTCATGTTATTATAAGGTTGTGAAATTGTCATATATAATCATTATACCATTTGGACCATTTACACTAATCGTTAAATGTGTTATTGTGTCAATGTTCAAAAATGTATTATTAAACGTTCATGTGTTGAAGTGTGTTTCATTGAAACACAATATGTGAGTTGTTTTGAAATTGCAATATAAAAAAATATCATTTTTATGTAAAGGCAATGATCTAGAATAATTTAACACACGTGAACTACAAAACATATGTCATTTGGGGACAAGTACATCCCATCATGCTATGGTTTGAAATGAGCGTATCTCCATGGCAACACTTGGATCAATTTGAAAAAAAATCATTTGCAAATGTTGAAGAACATTAAAAAAATTCTTTTTTTAACATGAGAAAATGTAATATATGTCAAACCATGTTTATTAAGATTAGTAGGATCAAATGTTAAATAATCAAGTGTTGATCGATGTATAGTACATGTTGCAGCCAATTGAATGGGAAATTTTGTTTTTGTTATAATGTGAAAATAATTTGAACCAATTTGAATATCTTTGGATATGGGTTTTGTCGATGTCCATGTAGAATGCATTTTATGTTCATGCAAATTTGTATTTTTATTCTTGTGAATTGATCACATTTGGGATTATTAAATAATACACATATGACTTCTTGTGAATTCAATACTTTAGTTGATCCTTGAAATATTCCATCTCCACCATTTACAAGAACCATCATGTGTTCATCAAGTTCAACCAACATATTTTTCTTTACTTGAATCTCTGAATGCATTTTTAATGTGAAGTTTATGTTATTTTATATTTGAAATGATTGAGGATATGTTTATCTTGTGCACGCAATATGAATACATCCCCTTCACTTTGAAGGAAAATCAATTCATGATGTTTTTTGCTTTGTTTCATTTGTGTAAAATAAATATGGAAATTTTGGATCATTTAGTGGTGTACAAAAACATTGATTATTTATGGTGTCCACATCTGATTACAATTGTGCAACAATTCAAATCTATTTAAAATTTGATGAATTGCACTTTGGCACATGACTTGCTTCAATTCATAACATTTAATTTTTCCATCCTAAAGTTTGGAGGTAAACTACCAATGTTGTTTTCAATAGTTTTGAAAACTCTTGCATCACGAACTATTTAAACTTGATTAAGATCCAAGTGATAATTACATCAAAATTTCAAAAAAAATTGGTGTGAATACGTTTGATTGATCTTAATCAAAAAATAATAAATTTCAGTTTTATTTTCCCTATTTAAATGAGATTTCATCTAATACTATCAATTGCAATTGGTCATATTTCTTGACTAAATTATCTAAATGTTCTAAATTTAATGATAGTAAACCTTTACAATTAAGTGGTGTAAAAAGACTTGAATGAATTATAGTTCCATCAATGTTAAATATTATTTTTCTAATATATGCCATGAGCAAAACTTTCCATTTTAAAAGGCATAAATGAGGATGTATGTTGTAATAACATATCAAAGCTTGAATTATAAACATTAATGTGAAAGTTTTACCTATACTAGCACCTCCAGTAATGAATAAATGAATTGGTTCATTTGGGTTTTGGTTTTTTCTATACATGACATCATAAAATATAAAATGTTCCTTATTCATTTTTTGAAGTAATGAATGGAATTTGTGGGTAGGCATAATTTGATCTTGAACATCAATATTGGTTGAATTGAAAATATTGGAAATACTTATACATGGGTTTACAATATATTCGATACAAATGTTATATGGTTCCACTCCAGTACAATCAATAATATTTTATGATAGAAACCCAATATTTGCATTAGGGAATTTATCCATCCATATGTTAGTGTCAATTTTTGTTGTTAATGGAATAGCTTGTGATTTTATGTTTTCCCAATTTGTTGTGTATGCATTATTATTATCAGATATGTGTGTGTGTGTGTGTGTGTGTGTGTGTGTTTTTTTCTCAATAAATTGATTTGTATTTCATGCATGTTATATGCCACATTCCATGTGGAATGGTCACCTTTGAAAGTATGTTCATTATCAAATAAAGGAATAAACAATAATAATTATTTTTTATAATAATTTTATGGGTCTTTATGTTCAACAAAATGAATTATATGTAAAAAATTCCTTTTTTCCCTGAAATTTACAATGGCATAATTTGTAACAAATTCAACAAGAGTAATGCTAGATAAATAGGTAGGTCTTTTGATGTATTTATCAATGGTTGATAAAAATATAATATTTGTAAAGTCCAAAGAAAATGTTTTTAATGATGCAACATTTTTTAATACAAATGCACGTTCTTGTAATGGGGATGTATTAATAAATTCAAATGTTTTAGCTACATGGTCAATGGTATAGACAACATGATATATGCAACTAATTGTGCTAACATTTGTTAAACATTAAAAAAATACATTTCCCATCTTTCGAATGTGAATACGCGCTTCAATTTTGTTTTCATTCCAACTAATAATTATGTTTTTCAACTTTTCAAATGTGCAAAAACTAACTACAAATAAAGGTCAAGTATGAATTGCACATCTATGTTTGCTTGCCAAAAATTTTCAACATGAATACCAAAGGGATTTGTGCATATGTCTTTACATAATCTTTCTAAAAAAATTGTTAAAGTTTTTTTTTATTTTACTCATAATGCATTGACGCATGTCTGTTTATTTATAAAAAGAAATTCTAGTAATGTGCTAAATGACATAGATGTTGTTTGTAAATCAATTTTACTAAGTTCATTAAAAAAAAATGAGAATTTCACTTTAAAAAACCTTTTCTAAAAGGGTTAAAATTTTCATTGGGAATGTTTCAAGAATTTTTCCATAGGAGGCCATGGAAAGTTAAATTGACAAATGGTTTAATTTTTCTTCCTATGAGTCTTTTTGTGACGATGTGTTTCAACTTCACTAAAAATGGGTGCTAGTTTATGATTATCACATGATATATATTTATCCACAAAGTTTTCAATTACATTGTTTGAATCCAAACTATAAGTTGGAGCATTTGCAATCCATAAAAATCCATGGTTATATTGACTTTCACAACTTTGAAATTGTGTAACAATGAAAAAATCTAGTAAATGCCCAAAAATGGAATTATCTTTCATACACAATGTATGAAAAGATTTCATATCATTAGCATGATATAGTGTGCAATAAAATCACATTGTGTAAGATCTGTAACATGTTTGGGGTTCTAATGTATCAAAAGGAATGGTAAATCTTTATTTTTTTACTATTTAAATCATACAAACATTTTAATATAGGAAACCATTTACTCTCAACAATAGTAAATGTAACAAAAAATATTGGGGAACCATTACAAAGACATTTTTCTTTAATCGACTTAGGTGAAGTAGGTAGTCTTGAAAAATCCATATATCTCAAATCAAAATGTAAAATAACATCCAATTTTGTTTGTTTATGACATCACATGCTTGAAGTTGACCTTCAAAAAGTTTCCCATTACATATGTGAACCCAAGATGATGAAATAACAAGAATAAATCAATATTTTAATAACTTTAAAAAATAAATTTGGTATATGTGTGGCAAAAAAAATTTATGTAACAATTCCCATTGAACATTTATAAGACATTTTAATTCCTTGGTTGTTATGGGGTTGTCCAAAAAACAATGTTGGAAAGTTCAATTCTTCACAATGGGGATCTTGAAAAAAACCTAATGCTTTGAAATCTTGGCATGATGCCATAGTTACAACATTTTCAAAATAATCATATATTTATTTGGAAGATAATATGTTTTTTTATAATTGTATTTATTAATAGGTCTTCTTGTTCTTCTTCAAATCTATCTTCATTATTATGGTCACATGACTCATCATCATCAATGTCACAAGAAACATCAATATTGGTTTGTATTGATAATGTGAACATATCAATCCATTGTGGATGAATTGTTATTCTAAAATTCTCATATAATGGTGTGTTGAGAAGATCATTTAATACCAACATAATGAGGTTCAAATGCACATTACCTATTAAATATGGTGATTATATTCCCATCGTCTTTTTAATGATATCTACCAATTGTTGTTTCATCATGAGGAACATGAGGTAATATTGATTGGGTAGAATTGATATTGGATAGAACATTTATAATACTTCCTTTTATGTTATATTGTCCATAACCTTGGAGTTGTCAAATTTGAACAAATGTTAAATGAGGTGATACTAATTGTTTTTCTAATTCATTTAGTCTATACAAAATCTATGTCATTGTTCAATTTAATATTTGTAGGAACTAGAAGATTTGGTGTTTTTTCATTAGAAAAATTTAATTTTTACAATAATAGATTTTTTTCTTGAGGTGGAACATGTAAAGAATACTCTTGAATTGTGGATTTGAATTTTTTCTTGTTTCTTTTAAGCACAATCAATGACAACACACACATGGATGAATGCGCATATCCAATAATTTTGAAAATACTTATCATGATGAAATGATGGATTTTTCAATGTTGTCAAATATATATATATATATATATTCATGTATTATGTTTGAAATCAATGTATTGTGAACATTAACAGTTGAAGATGGTTGTTCAATGTGTAGTGATTCCATAAGGTTATTACATGTTGGTACGGAAAATTTTGGATTTTCATGTGAATGTTGTTCCAAAAAATGTGTTTGTGGAATATCATTAAGGCTAACATTTGTATTTGTTGATGTTTCTATGTTCTTTAAACAAAAGGAAATATTTTTTACAAGATTTACATTTTATTTTTTAAGGTGGTGTAAATGAGAATATACAAATTCATGAGTGAATCTCAATTCTAAGGTGGAATTGTTGGTAAGAATTTTTTTGGCTATATCTTTTAAATGGAAGATGGAAATGTAGTCATTAAATTTTTTAATTATTCATTGGTGCATCAATTTCCAATGGAAATGTTTAGATTTTCAATCACATTTTCATGTGATATTTCATATTTTTGTTTTTTTGTGTGCATATTATTATTGATTCCATACAAAAGTAGAGATCATTTTTTACCTTGTTGTTTAATGGAAATTGTTCTTGATTGGTTGGTTTGTTTCCTTTGTGATAATATATTTTGGTCTACTTCCCAGGAAGCATGGTAAAAATTGATTGGTTCATAATGCCCATTTCTAACATTTACCATGTCATCATGATAAAGTAATTGTAATGTATTATTGCTTATGAAATCATCACCTACTCAAAAACATATCACACAATTAGTCTTTTGCCAAACATGGATGTGATTTACTAATTTAATTTGCCAAACAAAACATGACACGATTATCGCCCCATAAACCTCCAAAATTAGCACTAAACTCATGCTCATTTTTTGAATATAGGTTTGTAAAGAACTTATACCATGATTTTCATACAATGAAGAAACATTGAAATGATTATAAATCATTTCTTGAATTTGGGGGTTGATGGGTTGTTGAAGGGATTGTGCAAAATGGGTCATGCATTGAATTCAAAATTGAAGTGAAGTTTGTGAATAATAAAATAAAAATGTGAAGGAATCAAACAAACAATCACCATGTACAAAAAGATAATTTTGGATTTGTTGAAAATGGTTACCATGAAGCACAAGATCAATGTTCATTATGAGGTCAATAGAAAATAAAGAAAAATTATAGTATTCTTGTGTTTATGTAGTTTGATTGCAGTTTAATTTTTTTCAAAAAAATAACACAATGAAAAACCCAAAATAAAATAAAAATCAATGGCTAGAAAACTACCTAAATGTTAATTAACTAATGTGTAAAATGAACTCAAGAAAAAAAGGAAAGAGAAGGGGAAAAATGAAGAGGTACAAGCCTAGAGTAGAATGCAAGCTAAGTAACCCTTAAGTTAAAACAAGAAAAAAAAGAGAAAAAAAAGGAATGGCCCACTACTAACTAGTTGATATATTACCAAATGCACTATTCACCAAAACGCCATTAACTTGGGAACAAAAATATAAATAAATAAATAAACTTTTTTCTTGTAAAATATTTTTCCACTTTAATTTGGAGGCTTCAATTTCACAAGATACTTTTGTATTTTAATAATGGTAAATTTTTTTAACAACATAATGAAATATTAACAAATACCAAAAATAGGGGCAAAAACAAAAAAACACCTTAAACAATAAAGATAATATAGAAATATGTAAGGTATATGGTGGTATGTTGGTATGTGGTATGCATGCAATATGTGATATGTTGGTGAGAATAAAACATGAACTAAAAAGTCAGTAATAAGGAAAAAATATTTTCATATTCAAACTTTAAAGGTGTGGCTTTACAATATGTCATAGAGAACTATCTACATACAAAAATTGCTAATTACATACAAAATACAAAATATCTTGATGAAAGCAAAATCCCAAAAAAGTTCAAGCACAAGAAGAATCTCTAACAACTTTTGTAATAACCTATACAACATTTTTTTGGAACAAGGAGCTTCAATTGGATTCAAATGGAAAGTACCAAAAACTTTCAAGTTTACGAGGTTGATCATGACATTCTTTAACTGGAATATTTTGCCATAAAATCCTTTTCTTGTAATTTGAACAAGGGAAAAATAGCTAAGGGGTAAAAACACAGTAAAAGGAACCATGGCAACCAAGGTCGAAGTCCTTACCAAGGACTACATTTTACACATGTCTTACATGTATTGGTCTATTAATATCAAAACTATGTTTTAAATGTAATTTTTGGGACTAGATATTAATATTGAGACCAAACATGACTCAAACTATAAGTTTATTTATTTATTTTTTGCATGAAGACCTAGATTATAATCAAATGTACATATATATATATATAAAAACCATGATGACACATTTTGAACTTTTTTTATCATTAAAGACATTTAGAATCAAAATCAACAAAATCTATTAAAAGGATTCAATACATGTGCATTTAAAAATATAAACACATGTTGCCCTTCTTATGAAATATATTAGAGAGCCCATAATAAATTTGAGAACATTTTAATAACAAAAAGCACATTCAAATTTTAAAATCCTTCAAAAGACCTTGTCAACAAGAGCTTTGTGTATGACAAAAGACTCCAATAACATAGTGAAATGACTCCAAATTCATAGGAGTGCAATTACATGAACACCAAAACATAATTACAAATTATGGATAAATAAATCATTAAATACAATTAATGGTGATTTTCCAAAGTAATGTAAATGTAGTTTTAAACATTATTAATAACTTTCTTGGCTCCTTTTACTGTGAATGTACCCAAAGGAATTTTGACATGGGAATGCATGGTGGACCATTAACAACTTCAACTATGGTATTGATATGAATATCAAAAACACGTGCAACAACTTTACACAAATTACATAAATACAACCCAATAAAAGGCTACTAGTAAATATCATTGAGTTTGCATTTGGAGCCACCTTGTTTATAGGGTAATGGAAAAGATTTGTTAAACACTCATCAACCTAATTTTAAAAATCAGATGTTAGAAAGTTTAATATTTCAAATTAGATTAGAATCTAAGAAAGTTGTAACATACTAGAATATTTCAACTTTAATTTGTTAGAATTGGAATCTAACATTGTAGTATAATGAAATAAAATAAAAGGAGCTTAACCTTGTGGGTTATGGCACCATCAAATTTGACATAGAGATTGAAAACCTCTTTCAATTTTTTTTGCAATGAAAGTAACAGCACTAGAACAATGATGGATGAAGCAATAGTGAGCAAACATGCATTACCTTTGTCGTTACAACAATATTTTTCATAATGCAAAACGTAGGTATTCCTTTTTAAAACTATTTTGCCAAATCATGGAACTTAATACAAAATGAAACAACAAAACTCACCTATAACCAAATAAATGCACTATAAGTTCAAGTTGGAAAAAACCAAAAGCAATAATGTTTTAAGATCTTGCTTTTCAAAGACTTACAATTTGAACGTCTTTTAGATTGTTTTCATTAACAAATAATAGCTCAAACTTGCTATCAATCTCCCCATGCACTCCAATAACAATAAAAGCAATGGTGATTGTAATAAATGGTTTAAGCATGCAACGAGAAAAACTATGAATGATGTTTTTCGACAAAAAATGTAGTTTCATAAGAGGATCAAATGTTAAAATGGTTGTCATTTTTGTGGTTATGGAAAGTTTAATCATCTAATCATAATCTCCTTTGTCATAATTTGTTTTGGCTTTCACAAAGAAATTTTTCAATTGTAAAAACAATTTTTTTTATGAATTTAAAATGTGTTTTGATCAAACTCCCTTTGATGCTAAAAATGATTGTGGTGATACCCACAATATCAATGACATCTACATGAATGTATGAAAAAACCACAAATTTAAAAAGAAATGTGGATGAAATTAATGACTAACCATAAACATTCACAACCAAACACTCAAAAACAACATTGCAAATTATATGATCAATGTCTTCCACTAGAAGAACTGGGTGTTCATTTCTTTTTGCCATTTTGACCTTATCAAATCAAAGTTTAATGATTTCAAAACAAGGCTTGAGCACAATAAGATTGAAAACACAAATATGTGTTTGCAAAGAGATTGAATGAACATTATTTGAAACCCATTATTTTTCAATAGGTCACAATTTCCAACCAAGAATCATTTAATTGTTGTAAACTAAGATACAATTCAATGAAAGAACCTTATATAACAACAATGAAAATTAAATAAAACCTTGGGTGGGCACAATAACAAAAAATCTTAAATGATGACCCTAAAACCAGAAAGGAGGAAAATCAACACCTATGAACTAGAAAAGTAAAGAAATAAAACCCTTGGGGGGCAAAAAAAATCACTTGAAGTGACCCCCATTGGGTGAGCAATATCACCTACCAATTTGTAAAACATGAATGCTCCTCTCATTATCCTTTTACCAATGTCAGTTTTTTGAAATAATGCCCAATCATGGTTTCTTCGTACCCACTTAAAATCATAATCCCAAATTTTTCATTTTGCATCTACTATCTATTATAATAATATAGAATAAAATCCTTTTTGATAATAGTAAGATGCAAGGTCTTTTGGAGGTGCAACAATCAAGATGTGACTACCATCAATAGCTCCAAGTACATAAGGTATTCCATGTAAGGCTTTAAATTTTGTTGCATTGATTTTTATTCTTGTTAGTGTTGGCTTTTCAAACATTCGAGGTTTCAAAAGGGTTATAATTGCTACACAACATTCTAACAATAATTGAGGTTATACCAATGGCTACCCCATATATTTCACCATGAGCTAACAAAATATTTTCACTTCATAATTTTGAAAGTGTTATTGCAAATTTGGTTTCTACTAAAATACATGCCTTCATATTTGTAACTATTCTTACAATTGCAAGAGTTAGTACTTGACATAGATATTTGAAAAAAGTTGAATTTAACCCCATACATTGGTGAAACATTTTCTCGAAAAAACACTGCAAAAGATGTCACATCATGAATCCCTTGAACCTCTGATAGCTCCACACCATTCTAGTTCTCGGATTGCCTCTTTCCATGATCTAAAAAGAAATCATGATTAGTGCAACACTTTGTTCATTGAAGACAAGATACTCCAATGCCAAAATGCTCATAATCACATGTTTGATGGCCATGAAAAAAGCAAAGGGTCACAACAATGTTGCACCTTCTTTCTTCCATGGTCTAGGGCTTAGAAGGTGAGAAGAAAGTCCAAAGAAGAAAGGACTTCGAAAAAAATGAATATATATTTTTAAAAAGAATGTATAAAAATAGAGAAGAAATGAGACAAGAAAACGTGAGTTGAAATGAAAGTATGAAAAAAAAATGAACAATGGATAAAAGGACTCTAACATAGTATGAAAGAGAATGACAAATTCAAGAAAGACGAGATAAGATAAGATTTTAGACCTTCACAACCCAAAAAGGCTTTACATGACTTAAGCCCAATTCATGGTCATGCCATATTTTTATGACCTTGTTGAGCCCAATTTTTAGACCAAAACCTCCGATCTTGGGCCATCCACTGGATGCCCATTTTGACTCAATCGTGGATGAACACTTTAACTAAGTTAAAATCTGGTTTTACCTTGGTAACCCATTTTGCAAGAAGTAGGTCCTATATATAGGTACATAGGTAGGAAAATAGGTGACTACTAGGTGACTAGCTAGTTTATAGTAATTTCCCTTTGTAATGTATTTTACAACCTAACACCTGCACATTGAACAATACTCAGAAGTTTGGCAGTGAACACCAGAAAACATTGGAGAACAGGACATTGAAGCATCAAACATCATTGTTTGCAGACCACTAAAACTGATGTCTGCAGATTATCAATTTTGCAACAATCATATGCACCCAGAAAAACCCAATACACAATCTCTGTTCCCACACCACTACCACTACCACAAGTCAATATCAATCACTCACAATGTACATGGCAATTTCCAACACCAATTGAAGCATACAAACTGCAAGGCTCAAAACAATCGTTTTACTTCACTGTGCCACTTTGATTGTCAACGTTGAGTTTAAGCAACAAAATATCATTGCATGGTTCTCCCCAAAAAAATTCTTGGCATGGTTATGACCATACAACCTTCATTCAAAGGACACACTGGAATTTGAAATGGCACACAACTTGCAATCAGACAAGATGAAAGATGGACTTGCTTAGCAGGCACTGACCCCCATTCCTATGAGTCAAAAAAGCTCTGGATACTGGGTCACAGCATAGCATGTCCATAATCAGAACAAAACTAGACGCCGTGTGGAAACAATGTGCACACATGTTTAGCCAGCATTGGCACATATCTCACTAGTCTATCAGGATGCCAAACACAAGCTGAAAGCTTTGTTTCATGAACACTGTATTATTGCTTTGGTTATGTCAATGGTCTCAGGTTTGGAATAAGGACAGTCTCCTGAAAGATACTCTTCATCAGTCTGCACAATAGTTGAACAGCTTATCAACTCAATTCTTTTTGGTAACAGAGGAAGCAACAAAAAGAAAATATTTCTGCTTTGGTATTCTTGAACAACAAAGATGATTTAGTCCAGAGAATAACCATTCACTCTACAGCACATGAGGAACTCCCACATCTGGACCTTGCAAGATAGAGCAAAGGGTTTGAGGACTACAACTAAGGACAGACTTTGAGTTCAGGGCGCTGGTTTGACAAGACATGGTTGGCTTTCTCATTGAAATCATCTCATGAAAAAACACATCAACCCTAAAAATATCACAAAATATGCCAATGGGAGTCAGGTCCAATAAGTCCATATGCACACAATTGCAACATTCTCAATCTCCTGCTTCACAAATTTCTTCCATCATCCAGTTCTGGCAGTGCTTCTTGCATGGCATTGTTTGGTCAACTATTCCTGCAATTAAACAGTTCAAGTTCAGCCACAAAATGAGAAGTTTACAACTAGAAAACAATCTACAAACCTGCAAGTGTAACGTATTCAGCAGTGATGTGGCCTTTAAGCTTGGTGTTGATAATGAAGTGCTGGGGATGGCGCCGCAGAAGATTTAAGAGTCCTGCCCATGGCCGGTTGTTCCCCTTCCCCTCCATATCTGATAAGCTTCCGTCATCTGTACCTACAAGCCTCCGAACCTTTTGTGGCAGATTGCGGCCATGATAAAGGTCCAGCAGCTCTGTGTGGAGCTTGGACATAGGCAACCAATCACCTGGTGCACAAAGCTCTTGCAAGACCCTCGCCACAACACCGATCATCTCTCTCTCCTCTAATTGGTCCTGTGTCATCTCCAATTCTGCATCCATCCTCCTGACATTGCTGTGATGTTCAAATAGGTGCGGTTGCATCTGCAGGGCATTGCTTCCAGTTGCCATCAATGCATCCCCATCCTGCATGTTCCATGGCAATGTGCCCAACTTCTTCTCTCTGAAACCACCACCACCAGCTTCATTCTTGGACTGTCCTCTCATCTTCTTGGCAGGCTCAGGGCCTCCTTCCTCTCCTTGTCTACTGCGCTTTGATACTCCACCACTGCCACTATCTTTTCTAGAACTTACAGGTTTCTTGCGAGAAAGCCCTACCCCTGGCAAGGCCAGTGTTGTGGGTGCAGATAGAGCAGTCACGGCCCTTGCGATCTTCCTGGCCGGCAAAAGAAAATAGAACTTCTTGTCTCCGATTTGCAGCAGGTCCTGCGAGTCGAGCTTGACTGGACCATTTCCCGGCAGATGGAGTACTCCTTCCACATAGCACCCGTTCTTCCCCACAACTTCAAGCACGAACCTGCGCCGTTCGAAGTCATAGAAAATACGAGCATGCTGACGCGAGATGTTCATTCCACCTCCCAACCCAGCCAGGTCAACATCCACAAACGATTTCTTGCTGTTCCTTCCCAGCACAATCGAATACGTCTGCATGTAATACTCAAAATCCTCGCCCTGCAACTTTGCAAACCCTGCTTCCAATTCCGCCATCAAATACCTACTTCCTCTCTTTCCAGTTCTCCTCTTTCCGCAAAACAAACCCCCTTCCCTCCCCTGACCTCGATTTCTCAACCACCGAAAGAAGAAGAAGAAGAAGAAGAAGAAAACACTCCCTCCAATCCTTCAAACCCTTTTTACTACTTCCACAATCCAGCAACAACAAAACTCTCCAACAACATCCCTAGTTTTTTGTCCAAACACAAAGAAAAAATTCCAGAATCAAAGAAAACCCCCCGCTCAAACAAAGCCAAAACACCGTTTCCAACTCCCGCATCCAGAATAATGCTTACCCCCTTCAATCTACAGCTTAAAAGAAAAGCAAAAACCACACCGCAACAAAACAAAACAACAAGTGAAAAAAAAAAACACAACAAAAAACAAAACAAAACAAAGAAACCCAAAAAAATTTATTAAAAAATTAAAATTTTAAAAAAAAGAGAAAAAAAAGCTTACAACGCCATCGTCCCCCTCTCCTTGATATTACTATTACGACACACACATCGGTCGGATTTCTTCCAACGCCTTACAACACCGATGCCTTCTCTACCTTCACCTGCACTTCTCCTCCTCCTCCTCCTCCTCATCTTCGTCTTCATCTTCCTCACTCTTCTCCAAACCCTAAAACCACCCTTTGACCGTATGCACACATCCCAATACTATCTCCCTCCTACGGTACAAAAGATCCAATCTACAAACTCGTAGACACATGTACATACGATGCATACATACATACATGTATATGTATATGTGTGCGTTTGTATATGTATATATTTTATTCTCTTCTCCAAAACCCTAAAACCAGCCTTTGACCGTATTTTCACATCCCGATACTATCTCCCTCCTATGTTATAAAAGATCCGATCTACAAACTCGTAGACATACATACATACTGTACATAAATACATGAATATGTATATGTGTGCATTTGTGTGGGTGTGTATTTTAGTTTCTTCTCCAAAACCCTAAAACTAGCCTTTGACCATATGTGCACATCACAATACCATCTCCCTCCTACAGTATAAAAGATCTAAACTACAAACTCGTAGATATGTACATACGGTACATGTACATGTATTGTCTCCCTCCCATGATATGAAAGACTCAATGTACAAATTCATACATATGTACATACATACATTGACGTCATACATGCTACTCATCTTGGTTTAGTTCTCAACAGAGTAAGTGAAAAGAACCAAATTTTCTTGACCTCAAATTACCAAATTTGTGGAGGATTGAACCTTGCACCTATTGAGTTAGGGGAAGATCCTAGAACATTGGGTTACCATAACAAAAAATGTTTACAAAAATGAAGGATTCGTAATGTTTATTATATAAATCTTAACATATTTAGATTGGGGTTGTTGGACCTCTTTTTTCTTTTGGTATCCATGAATTTGTTTTTTTGGTTTTTTAATATTGGGAAAATGACAATTTTTTTGCAGAAGAAAACACATTCTACATTGACACCATGTTTTTTTTAATTTTTAATTTTTAATTTTTTAAAATTTAATTTATTTTTAAATAATTTTAACCAATTTTTTTTCTCAAAATGCATTCCAAAACTTTTTAAATCTACCATAAAAAGAATCACCAATGATGTTAGTGTTTAAAATGATGATGGTCCCTTCGCATGTCGAGGAGTGTGGTTTGGACTAATGATGGTTGGTTACCATATTTTGGAAAAGATGTCAAATGGTTACTACCTAATTGGCTTTTGTGGTGTGGCCCTAACTAAGTATATTAAACCTCCTAGAAGGTCACCCATGCTAATACAATTCTTGTCGAAGTGGGCTGAACTTCAAAGTACTCTTATGAAAAAATCAACTTTTTTAGAAACATATTAAGATATCCTAAAACAAACCTTCTTCTTTTTTTCATATCAAACCTTTTTGAATCTCCCCAATGCAAAGACAATAATGCTAGCTCGCCATAGACAAATGTGGACATTGTAGCTTATTTTTGTACAAGAGAGATTGATTTTACAACTGGAAAAATACTTGCAAAATTCACAATGACAAAACAACGCACATAATATGCACAAGCATTGTAGAAACAAGCTTATACCTTTGACAATAACACCCAAATAAACAATAAACAAAAAGAAGAGTTTCTAGCTTTTAGCACATGTTGGATCCTAATGTTTTGACAATTTGTGTAAGGAAAAGGTTCAAAATTTTCCCCAAAAAAAACAAAAACCGGTGATGACCATGACATGTTGAAAGAAGATGTTCAAGATTAAGAGTTAGAGGAGTTTTTCTTAAGATGATGTGAATTTAAGATTAATGGTCAAGTGTTTTAGGGCTTGAAACTTTGTGTTACTTCAAAATTGCTGTTTTGAAATTTCATGTTATGTTTTCTCTAATCAAGTCATTACAATTTATAAAGATCTCTGAAATTTTACGTGATTACAAGTTTTATGTGTTTTGACCTGAAGATACATCAATTATCATACTTTCACATTTCCAAATCCAGAATTTTAAACAAATTAGGTAATGTTGTCTTGGAATTTATTATAGTTTCAACATTGTGCCCTTGGAATTTTTGAAACATTTCAACATCTCAATTTTAGTTAATTTATGGAAAATCTAACCAAAAGGTTAGATAACCTTAATTAAAGTAACTTATGCCTTATTAGGAATTGCCATAATAAGCATTCATCCATAAAACTAGGACAAAAATTTGTAAAGCTTGAAACAAGAATTGGAAATTTTTCATTTATAATTTGGAAATCAAATTTGATTTTTTTTCCCCATAACTATTACCAAACAATAAAATCACCCAATAATGGTTTGGATGTAGTTATCCTATGTGGTGAGAAAGCTTCCAAAAATGATGTTTTGTCTAAGAGGAGGGGCAAAAAGGTGGGATCAATGTATGTGCGTTGTAAAAACCATCTTCAATTAGGATGTTCAATTCATGCGTCACTTGTATGCGATCCAATGTAGTCATCATGGTATATCAAGATCAATTAAGGTTGTAAAATTTTAAAAGATTTGATTATAAGATCATCTCCACCAACATATTGCACAACATGTTTTGAATGAAAATCATTAAAAACTTCTGCAACATACTCAATAGAATGGCTTTGGAATAGCTTTTGCTCAATATGTTGGCAAAAGCTATTCCCTAGTTTAATATCACAATCTAACAACTATTTTTTATAAGTCTTATATAATGACTGGTCCAAGTGGTTTGCTATTACTAGGTTTTGACCTTTCCAATCCTAGTTTCAAGTCTATGGGTGGGGCTAAAGAAATCAAAAATAAGGAATCTTGGATATGAAATATAATATTGAAGGGCCAAATACCAAATATGAGCGGAGTTGCTCTAAAGGATGTGAGTTCCATAATATTTTGCATTGTCATTTTATTACATGGCACTTCGGTTTCAAGTTACATTTAAAATTATGTTAATTTTAGAAATCAATATTCTTTTTAAGTGTTTTTTTATGTTCAATATTTTCAATAATCTCAAATTGATTTAGTTGTCAGACCTATATGCCTATCTTTTGGTGAGATATGGTTTATTTCAATGATTATCACGACTTTCATCAAAATTTTGGAGAATTCAGTAATTTGATTTCTGTTTGTAAGTTTTCATTCCTTACAGATGTTTTTTATTCAGTCAACTTCCTCTTGTAGGAATACCTTGGAGGCAACCCTTGTCCTTTTTGGACATTTTAGCCCACAAAAATATGTTCAATTGGAATAGCTTCATATCTTGAGGTATGGATAAACTACAATACTTGAATTGAGAGTAATTACATCAATACGATTTATTTTGTATCTTGGTTTGTTTATCAGAAATCATTTGGTTTCACCCTTGTTAATCCTCAAACTACTGTAGTGGCGTTCCCATTCACACTAAAAATAATTATTTCTGGCCGCTGCGGAAAAAAAAACTAATTTTTTACAGCCAGTGCGAAGTTGCAAATTAATCCGATAATTCTGCAACCCTGTCAGCGAAAAATACCAAAAATGGCAGAATAGGTAGCTGCCCTAAGAGTCTCGAAGCAAGGCTCTAACCAGTATTGGTGATGTTGATCTAACAACTGAATTCTAATCTTCTCCATCTAATCCATCCTCCTCAGAGTCAGAACCATCTAGGTCTACATCACTTGGAACATCAAACTGATCATCCAGGAAGGCCTCCATCACACCGGCCAATGAAGCCTGCTCCATATGCGCGAGCACTTCGATGTCCCCCTTAGGCCCTGCCGTCGTATCCTCCTCCGCTGCTTCCAGTACCAGCAGACCCCTTGTCAGACATTCTGACAAGGCCTTTGCTTGGAACTCCGCTTCATGAATCTTCCCCATCTCGCACTTCGTCCACCCCTTCCTGATCATCTGCTTGAGCCCTGCCAGCTCCTCCCAGGAACCCATTAACCAGCCTACCAAGTGGCATCTGAACTCCTTGATCCCAAGCTGGAGCTAGATGTTATCCGACTGCACCCTGTTGAGCACTTGACATGCTACTTGCTGGCTTTGCCACAGATTGAACTGAGTGCGAAAGCGGTGCTTGAAAAGGCGCTGCAGAACTACATCAGCAACCTGCAGCTTGCTAGTGCAGTTGGCAGGAACAAAGACGAGGTGTAGAAACGGATGATTCTCCTTTAACCACCCTCTAAACTCCTCTGAGATATGCACCTTCCAACAATCAATGTTCCAGATGTAATGTTGAGAGGACGAAGCACGCCCCAACTCCTCACATTGCTTTGCATGCCACGGCACAATGACCTGGTCAACGAACTCCCTCATGGTCTGCTGGTTAGACCAATGGTTGGACGACATGGTCAGATGCCAGCCCTTCGCCCTAGCTGCCACTGCCCCGGGGTCTTTAGGGACAACAGCAGTGGTTTTGCCCTGGAAGATCAACTGAAGAGGGAGCAGATCCCCATTTGTTGCTGAGCTAACCATGCAAGTAATCTGACGCTTATCGTCCTTTCCCAGACTCTTGACATCTTTGACCCCCTTAACGTCATAGGTCTGATCTGTGTTTGGCCGAATGTGGAGAGCAGTCTAATTAGAATTGATGACTAGCTCTTCGGGGATATCATATGTTTTCACAAGTGCAACTATCCTGTAGGCCATATCATGACCCTGGGATTCCCAATCAGTGGGGAGCTTACTCGCTACTGTGGTACTCCTTCTCCAAGTCCAACCCATGTGCCTGCGCACAAACTTCCTTGCAAACTTTATCAACACGCTAAAGAATCCACTCTTTGTGCGCCTCTCAAAAAGCTCAGGGGCAATAGCTCAGATAATCCCCTGAATGACTGTCTGAGTTATGGTGCTGTCCAAAGGCTGCCCTGAGTCTCGCATGCCTTTCAAAGTGTCTACGATCATCTGAAAGGTCACTAGATGATCTTTGAGGATCCCCCGAGGCCTTTTGTCCTGAGCAGCTAACCGTGCAAACTGCAACTTGATAGCCTCTTCATACTTCCTCCGTAAAACAAAGCGCCCCGTCACATCCTTCTCAAACCACCCTTTCAAAGTGCTGATGGTCAGGTTATCAAAAGGGTTGCCAACCCGGCCAAGTTTTCTGATGTGTTGAAGGGAGAACAAAGCTTCATACAAGCTTTTGGGGTGCTGCTTCACAGCTTGTTCAATGAAAGGCCACAGATCGGGGACAAACCAATTTGTGTAACTTCCCCTCTTCTTCTTTGCAGGGGGTGGGTTTTCGGTTACATCCACCCCTGTCTCCTTAGCTGCTGCCGCATCCCCTTGCTCCCCCCCATTCTGTGCTGCAAGTTGCTGTCCGAAAGCCTGAACTGGAATCAATATGGCCAAGGGCACTATAGTGCTTTTCTTTGGTCTACCAACGGGACATTTGGCAACCAGATGGGCCTTCTCTGCCTCTTCTCTACGGGCTGCCTGCTCCTTCAACCGCTCTCCCAACTGAGTCTGGCTTCTCTGCCATTGGGCAAGCTACTCTTCTTTAAAGATGACAGAAAAAAACTTGGTGATAGTGGCCACCTTGGGCGCCATTCCCTTACCGATGCCTCATTTGTTTTGTCGTTTCCCTACATCTCTAGTGCCATTCTTGATTTTTGAAAGGGAAGCCACTTTTCCTTATCTGTCTGAGCCACAGTGCACACAACTCGCTGTGGCTCAGTCAACTCGCTGTGGCTCAATCTCTAGGGCCTGCAGTTTTGCACCTTTCCCGCCTAAATCCAGAGCCTGTGTACAGTACCAATATCTTGACCGTTCAATGAGACATCCTGGCAATGTCTGTGCACCAGATTTCGCGCAATATCTTTGTCTGGGCTGGCCCGACAGGCCAACCCAACACGATCATTGAACCGTCATCGCCGGGGTCGTGGGTGTTGTATTCAACAACTAAGATTGAACGAATTTACCAAAACGAAAAGGTGAAGAAATTGCAAAAACAGCCTGACGAAAGTGAAAATAATTGTGAACTGGTCAGTGCGAAAAAGAAAAACTTTTGAAAATAATTATTCACAAGGCAAGTCGCGAATGAGAATGCCACTACGGTAGTATATTTGGTGTTGAGCAACATCAGGGTTTTTTTGTTTCAATCTTGCAATGTAGCCATACCAGCAATCATCCACAAGAGGAATTAGCCAAATTTGGCTATAAATCAGAGGGGAAAGCAGAAAATTTTATGAATCCCACTGTATATTGGATACTTGCTGAAGCCTGTTGTTTAAATAAGGCAATTCCAGAACTTTTTCCCTAAAATATCTGGTAACCTTGGTGCATTCTTTTCACATATAAGTCCTTTGTATGTTTTGCACTGGATTTTCTTTTGTCACCAGGTGGCAGAAATACTGGCCTGCATCAATAAAAGCAAGGTCACATTTTCTGGCAGCAAACCTCAGAAAATTGGGTCTCCGCATCACAATTTCACAACATGATCAATGGAGGAAGGCATGAGTAATCATCTAGGTCACCATCTGGATGAGAGCGCCACAGTACAAAAACAGTTGACAAGAATAAACATGGAGCTGACTCTAATGGCACAAGAGTATTCAAAAGAATCTGCAATCTAAAAGTAATAGTCACACATCCCAAGGAAGTCTTCCTCCATAAAACTCTGTCCCACACCAAGAAAAGAGACCACGAATTTCAGGACAGCCTGAAGGATAGGGAATTGATCGGATAAAAGGATCCCGTGCAATTCGTTTGGTACGAAGAGATCCGGTGCAGCCATAGGGATCCTCCTGAAACATCTTCTGTACTTTCACTTCTCCTGCAACTGCTGCTTCTTGTGAGGTCGGTGTGGTTGGTATCCCCACAAAGGAAAACTGAGATGCAGGAAATCGTAGTGCAATTCGATGGAGTTCAGAGAAGCGGGACTCTTTGAAATCATAGCTCACTATCTGCCAGCACACAATTAGCTCTAAACTCAGATGAAATTGTAGGATTCCAGATCCTGACCCTAAAAATGGCTCTAAAACTGTTAAATGACATGATTGTCAATCTGCACAAGGGTTGATTTAGGTAGCACAGTGTTTGCTGGGCAATGGTATTCACCGGAACAAACTATACTAGTTTCTCCAACTTATCACTCGAAACATTTGACAGAACATTAGCATGCTGGTTAGAGGATCTCCACAATAGCGAGCATATGACTCAGCTCTGTTGCATAAAAACCTAAGCTTAATGGTGTTATGATTTTTGGTGGCTAAATTATTTCAATACCAAGCTCCCTTTTGATGGAAAAGACATTAACAAGACACCAGAAAACTAGAAATTTCTTTTCAGGGATGAAGATGACAGACCGTTATGTTGGAAGGGTAATGGCCAGTTAATTCCCTGAATCGACATATACTGAAGAGGAGGTTCTCAAAACTGTCACGAGCATGCTCTTCTGTCAGTGCTCGCCATCGAACATCCTCAGTCTTGCCTGCTTGGATCAAAGAATATGCTCATTGAAATCAGGTTATGCTTGATTGGGACATGAATCAGAGAACAAAAAAAGGAGACAAACAATAAAGGATGCCAACTATTGCTAACAAACAATGCAAGGAGCAAGAAGCTACAAAACCAGAAAAATCAGATGTAGAAGTTCCATATAAAGGAACAGAATCTATGTGGTGTTACGCACCAAACCATCCTTCTGCTTCAGCAACACCCCAGTAGCTCTGTGCTTCACTTCGGGGACCTGCGTCTTTGCGTGTCTCCCCTCCACTAAACAGTAACAAAGAGTCTTTCACGATACTTGCAACTTCCACACCAGACTTGATGTGCTTCACAAATGTACTTGCCTGACCTGGATGCTTCTGATATGGTTCTAAGAACCAGGCATCCTCTCCATCTGGTTTATCACAGCTTGAACTTGTGTAGACTGCATGCCCAGCAACCATCACAAGACTATGCAGGTCTTTGAAAGGTGAAGTGTAATCAGAAAAGATCTGGCCAGAAACTCTTGTTGCCCCAAACTGAGGACCATATGTTTGGTTATAAATAAACACAAGTATAAAGAGAATGCCGCTGAGGACAAGAGATCCACAAATGATGACAGATGTTGGGAGCTTCTGGTAGCTTGAAAAAGGTTGCCTAAAGGCTCCAGCCATTCTTCCACCACCTAACAGAAAAACTCACAAAGATTTAGTTCTACATTTTCTGAATACATTCTTGGACATTGAGCAGCATGTCCATCTCTATTGCCAGCAATGGTTCCAGACGTTTTGCAAAAAGTGCTGACAGGGTTTGATTGACACCATGAAATGTGTTCACAAACCTTGCTCCTCACAGCTTTGTAAACACATTTGATGACCATTTCTGGTGGTTGTGAAAGACAGATACTAACAAACTGGATGAGCTTGTGAAAATTGAAGGATAGATTTCCTCATGGCTTCCTTCTTGCTACTACTGGTTAGGGAAAGAGGATGAAGTCAAATACAAAGTGGGCAGAAATGGCTTGAAAGCCCAAGTACCTGCTTGTGAATTCACTGAAGGCTATTGGGAAATGGAGAGAGGGGATGTACACACACAAAAGATGAAAGTTCTTGCAGTTTTGATTTGTGAGCTTCAATCTTGATGAATGTGATTAGCAATTTCAACAAGGGGTGGATAAGTTGATATCACAATTCTCAAACCTGAAACTAATCGTTTTCCACGACGAGGTTGGCGTAGGATGCCTGCTTCTAGATCAAAATCCCGCCATCCATCCGTCTGTAGAAAGAAAACTCCCATGTTAGGGTTTGATCATGTTAACTTGTCATGCTAGGATTTGCTCAGATCCTCTTGTTACAATGCCTCCTTGACTGAGATAATAGCTTCAACAATGGACTGAGATCCTCATTGAACCTCTCTTGCTTCCCCAAAATCTGAAAGTTTAGCGAGCAATTTTTTAAAAGGAGGAGGGATGATGGCAAAGAACACCTGACCTCCAACTTCTGCATTTGTTGGAACTGCGTCAGAAAAAAGAAAAGCTTTTATCTGCAAACCTCGTTCCCCTTTCCTTCAAATTTACTGAACCACGCACAAGAAGAAGAAGAAGAAGAAGAAAGGATCCCAACGAAAATATTCATCAGAAACGCAACTGATTTCCTGTCTTCAAACTTCAACTCAGTCGGCCCATTTCTTCACTCACACCTCTATCTCACCGATCTCGTCCTCATCACACAAGTATCCACAGTTCTCCACAGAAGAAGGGAAAAAACTAAAGAAGAATGAAAACAGAAAACAGAAAAAACAAAAACTCCTCACAAAAATATGCTGCTTAAAGCCTATTGCAGCCTCCTCCTCCTCCTCCTCGTCGCTCCATGAAGCTGTCAAGTGTAGCGGAGTCGTCGATTGGTTTTGCAGTCGCTTTTGATGATTTGCGACCCACAAACACGGGCAAAAAAAAACTTCTAACAGCAACACCAAAAGTGATGAATCCTGAGACGAGTGTTAAAGCATTGCATTAGTATTGTAGTTTTCAAAGAAAAAAGAAGAGGAAGACGACGAAAGTAGCGGCAGCAGAAGCAAACGCGGACACAAAAGGATGAAGAGAAAATACGCCAATTTGCGCATTTGGTGCTCAAACGTGCGAAAATGCGCACTTTTGTAATAAATGACCACTAGAATGCTTTTTATCTTTAGGGTCAATAGTGATGATGATGACGACCACTACTTCATTAGGGTTAGGGTTTTGGGTTTGGTCCTTTAGGTGTTTATTTTAATGACAAGGTTTGAATGGAGGTTTTTCCACTTGTGACAGGGAATAAATAGGATGGGTGGAGTTTGGGTTTTTAAAAATGGTCTATATAACTTGGGCAAGGAAATGCCTATCAAGAACACCTACCACCAAATCATGAACTCCACCAACATGCATTTTTAATCTTCGAGATGCATCAAATGTGCTCCCTCCCTAATTCAATTGCTACATTGTTTGTTTACTTGGTATGTTTTCATCACCATATGCACTTCTAACTCCTTTGAGTTACTATGAAATTGAAGGTGGTTTTGAAATGTGTCGCAATATGAGTGCAAAATAGTAATCTTCTATGAAAGATATGATAGAAAATCATATTTCAAAATCTAAAAGCATTTCTTGATAAGTAAATTATGTTTAGTTTGTATTTCATTTCTTCATGGTTTGCAACATCCAAGTCAATACTATCAAAATGTGCGAGTGAAGGATTTTAACTTCTCCAACAACATTCAGTTTATTTAATGAAACAAAGATTCACATGTGCCTCAAATTTGGTTGCACAAACGATGGTAGCATATTCACCATAGAATGTATTAGTTGCCACACTCCTTCATATTTGGTTTACACAAGGTTAAGGTAGCTAGCCAATGCACTTGGTTTCACTATATTGAATTCTCAATGCAAACAAACTTGGGACATCCAAGTGGGGTAAAAGTAAAATTGTTGGCCTAGACTTTCACCTTGACTTCAACAATTGCATACATATAAGCATATTCCCCCATGCTTTTAAACAAGATTTTAATCTCACATTTCTTCTATTTGAATTCATAGAAAAATTATCCATTTTCAGTAATCCAAATTCACCCATTCCTTGAAGTATGTTATTTACATCATTTCCAATCCATCTACAGAAGAAAGGGTGCATTATTATTATGGTTCTAACACAAGTTGCATTAGGTTGCCTTGATATCAATTTCATGAGCTTGATATTTCATGTGTTAACCATCCCAATCTTGAGATCATGCAAAACATTGTTGAGCACCACTCAATTCAAAAAGATAATAGAGAAATAATAGTTCTTTGAACTTAATATCATTAAGTGTTCTAACAAAACTTGTAATAAAATCAACAAATCTTAATTTCTATGATGTTAATGAACATCTTTTGATGAATTCCCCGCATCACATTATTTAAACATCTGTTATTAGTTTTTTCATCAACACCTTTTTTGTGTTTTGTCCTTTTTTTTTCTTCTTCATCCTAATCATCTTCTTCATATTTGATGTACACAGTTTTGCATGGTCATCATCATATTCGCCATTAACATTAACATTTTTAGTTTCTTCATCAAATATGTCTTCTATTAATGCATTGTTTTTTGGTGCGACACCAATGCCAATGCCAATCTAATTATGTTTAAGGACTTTCAATTTCACACTCACCTTTTTATCAATACCAATCCATGTATTAGGGAAACTACAAGCCACAATCATTCACTTTTATGACGAAACGATGTTTTTTCCTTGGGTACCTTATATTCAAATGCAAATGATGATTAATATATCTTTAAATCTATTAATTGAGACTTCAATATAAACTAACAATTTCATTATGAAAAAAAATGTATGGTTATCTATTGATAACAAATTCATTTATTAGTAATAATGGACTTTTGAAGTTAAAAAATATGGATTGGTCATTTAACTAGAACATCATAAAATGAAAAAATATATATTAATTACATTCCAAATTTGTTATTGGAACTCAATATGTAATGTAATACACAATGATAAACTCATATGAAAAATCTTTTTCTTTGAAACCTTAACCATTTAATAGTTAGGGACTTTTGAATAGTTAAAATTTGACCATATTTTCAAAAGTCCATATGGTTTGTAATTTTTGTTTGTTTTTCAATTTCTTTGTCCCAAAAGCATATTTTGAAAGTTATAGATGGGGCATTATTCCTTTGGATTTTGTGAGTTTTCCTTTTAGAACTTCCAAATTAAAAAATGACATCAATTACATTAAATACAAGTTTTCACATAGATTTGGGAAGGTTTGTAAGTGATTAAAAATGTATTATTCAAATATTAAAATAATATATATTTTAAAAGTAACAACCATGTCCATTTGAATAATTTTAAAGAATCATGTATGAACTTATAAAGAATGTAATTTCTACCGTTATTGAGCCAATGTATCATGCATTCATTCATTAGACAAGAAAAATGCAATGAGACTATATGTACCCTTTGTTAGTGCTTGAAACTTTACCATCACTAAATGCACAACCCTGCTTTTATTCTTACAATTGCAACACATATAACCATGTTCATTTCCACATCACTTGCATTTGATTTCTTTAGTGATTCTTGAATGGCCTTCAAGGTTGCAACTATTCCACCTATTTCATCCATGAAGTTCATTCGTTGTGATACATAAGAAGAAATATTGGGTTTTTCCACCCATGTCCAATTTGACCATTATTTGACTTATTATCATCATGCACAAATAACAAGTGAAATTGTTTACTAGTTATTTATGCATAATTTCCATAATGAAAATAATGACTACCTTGTTCACTAACATTAGATTTTTTTTACCAGTTTGAATTTTATAATAATGGGAAAAAAATTAACATGGAAAATTTCTCAACCCTAGACTCCTTATAAAAGTGGTAATATTGTTTAGTCATTCTTTTAACAACTTTTCAACTATTAACATCTAGCATAAGTTGAATCAAGGTTTGATAACAAGTGGAAAATGTTACTCATAGGCTGCACCTTACACTTACACAATAATTCACCTTATTTTATTTTTTAATAATTTCAAATTGTTGATGTGGAAATTAAGGTAACATTTAACTTTATTTACACATTGCATTATAATGGTTAGTGATTTTTTTGACATTCTTCAATTATCAACATAGTACATGAATTGAATTATACATTTGTATCATGTTGAAACTATTGGTCATGGGTTGCATTTTACGCTTATCATAATTTAATTAAACACATGCAATAACTTATAAAAATTTCACATCTTTTGAACCATCAACATTTGCACATGAATTGAATAATTCATTTTGAATGTGTTTAATCCATTACCATTTAATTGCATTTTGCATTCACCATAATGTTGAAAAATGGATGTATAAAAATTTGTTATGTTTCACATTATTTGAATTAAAGATTAAGTCAAAATGTTCATATATACAAAGTTTAAGGTCCATGTAGACATTTATATTTAAAAATTTTAATGCTTAAACTTGTACATTTACATAAATTTAAACTTATGTTTTTTCCTTGGCTTGTTCATCATTGCACAAGTTTTTTATTAAAAATGTTTATGATGCCACAATAACAAAATCTCAAAAAAAATCTTTAAATTATCTTTTCATTTTATTCTTGATGTATGAAAAATATAAATCTTAATTAAATTGTTTTGAAAAAAAGTTGTTTAGGTATATTATTATTTCTATTGTTACCATGATTTAGCATTTGTTTTTAGGCTTGCCTTATTACGAATTTATGGTTTAGAGATGATTTTTTTTCATTATTTAAAAAAAATTAAATTAAAAATGGTGATCTCATAATAATGATATCAATGGATTATTATTATCATTATTATTATTATTATTTTAATTTTTTTGGTGTTGTTCAAATGAAGATCATTAATAAAAAAAATTAATTATGTTTTGGCTATAAACAATATATGGAGATATTAGGTTGTTAAAATGCTTCTATATTTTGGCTACAAGTCTGAGAACCTATTATAAAATTTTAACTTATATACATAAGTTTAAAATAAATTTGATGTTGGAACTATTTATGGTTTTTAAATTGAAATTATTGATCATTATGAATAATCTTTTTGGTTTTTTCAAATTTTTGATCTCAAAATTTTAACAAAAATTCATTGAACTTGCATTATTGTCATAGGGGTCACTAAATGTTGGACTTTTAAACCATCTGCATCAAACAAAACATTTTTTGGAATTTATTATATGATTGTTTAACCTATTATTTTTCACCCTATTATTACCTAATTTTTTAAATATTCACATATTTAAACCAACATATATTAATTATACATTTTAATTATTAATTATTACATAATTTTTTTTGAATAAATAATACCTTTTACCCAATAACTAATATATAACACCTTATATGTTTATTCACATATTTTATTTTATTTTTAAAGGAATGACCCCCTTTGAAATTTTTTTTGAAATTTCATTATAATCTAATTTTTCTCCCAAAAAAACCACCAACTTGCAAAAATTTGCCACCAAAGATAAAACAAAAAATATTGTTGATGAAATGAAAGGGGGGGGGGAGGAGATAATCCAACTATTTAATTCCAAAATATCACTAATTTTTTTTTAAAAATTTCTACAAAGGTAAAATGTATTGCTACATTATTAGAAAAAATGAAATAAATAATATGTTGTTATAGTTTTTTCAAAGTTATGTAATTAATCATTTTTATTAGTCTACAACTATTGTTGTTAAAGAAATATGATGTTGAGAAAAAATAGTTATATTGATTATTTAATTAACTTTCTTATAGTGATCAATTTTTGCCAATTTAAAGGGGGGGAGATATAAATATAGTTAATATTAAATCATGGTATGTATTTTTTCATGACACGTTGTGAAAATTTACAATCTGTGATTGAAAAAAAAAACATTAAAAAAGTTTTAAATGTGTTACATGATGATGTGGCATGTCAAACTACATCATATTACCTTGGGACCTCATAATATCCATGTCAATTTTTTTTAATTATAAATTACTTAGTGCAACATGTCACTACCCAAAACAACTAAATATGTCTTAATCAACTAGTCTTTTTTTACCAAAACCATGTAAGTTGTATAATAGTGAACTTTGCCCCATTTCATTAAAAATATAATGAATTTATTTAGTGGAAAAACCCAAGATTTCTTCTTGTGATACTTAAACCAAATTCAAATTGGTGTCAACTAAGAGCAACCAATAGAGTTCATCTTTAAGGTAAAAGAAATGTGGTGCATGTGGAAATATGGCCGCTAGGCCATTGGAATGTTACAAGGTGATCCATGCACACATGGTGACAATGTCACTTGATTGCACACCCTCTTTTCCTTCAATCTCGTGTGCACAAATCCAAATGGATTGTTGGAATCATTTGCAACACCAATTCAACATCCATAGCTTCTTGTGTGGAAAAGTTGGCAACATTTGTCAAGAGTTCTGCACACTCCTCAATAGTTACATCTCGAAGTTCTTGTAGTGTTCGCATTTTTTATACATGGACAAGTTTTTGTGTAAGTTCACCCCCAACATTTTTTAATTCAAATAATTGTCCAATGAATGGCCCATTAATCCGCAATTACATTAGACATATTGTTGCCCAAAACATGTCAACATATAGAATACAAAGAATGATAACACTAAAAGGAAAACATCTTTTTTTTAAAATGTACCTTACAACCAAGCTTTTTCACAATTGTCTCATTGAATTATGCAATTATAGAAATGGGGCAACTTTGTCTTCTAATCCCCTTATTACAACCACTCACTCTAACAATTTCCTTGCATTCAAGGGCATTACTTGTTAAAAAACTCATTAGTTGTCAAACTTTTTAATGTTTTCTTTGAAATGAATACATTTTTTATTCAAGAGATAGATGATTTTGAAAATTATTAGGTTGAATGTGGAGGGTTTGGGAACTAATCATCATTTATGAACCGTCCATACCATTTGGTATCTCCCACTCTGCAAATTGTTAAAACCATAACAAAATTTGAAGTGAGTTTGGGTTTCAAGTGGTTATCTTCAAGAATTATTTTCATTCAAAGATATGTGTTAACAAATTTTTCTATATTCCCATCAAGTTCATTGAATTTATTTTATTTTAGTAACATGTTCAGAAAAATAAAAATTTAAGTACATAAAATATGGAAATCTAAAAATCCAGTATAATTTTAATTAGATGTACTCAAATCGTAAAACTTCCCCAAAAAAACCCAAAAAAAAGTTTATTTTTCCATTGTAAGTGTGAAAAGAAAATTGAAAAATAGAAATCCAATTCCCTGATCTACCATCCTCTCTTCCTATTTATACACAAACTAATGAAAAATTAAATAACATGAATAGACTATTTAAATGATCATTAACTAAGATAGACACTAAAAGTTCGAAGTTTTCAAAAATATGCATGTTCTAATGACATATTCATAAAACTCCATGTTTTGCCAACCACCTATTCTACAAGCTACATGTTCAACTTGTCTCCTAACCTATTGTAATATTACATGTCAAATTTTATAATTAGTTAAGTTCTATCACAAGTTAAATTGCATGTTAAGTTCCCTATTAAAATCACATGTTATAAAATCTAAGTAACATTATCCCCCTTTTAAAACTACATTTTGTCCTCAAAATGTTAGCTCTAAGTCTACACATATGTCTTCATTTTTTTAATAGGTTCATTCATGGTTTCTTCAACATGTATAATATTAGTTGTCGTCATAGGTTCAAAACTGCTCATAAGCTAAATACATATTTTTGTTGCAACCTCCAATTGGACAAATACCTCATCAAAGGTTGTTATAGGTGTAGAAAACATTTTTGATGCGTGAGGTGTACTAGAAATTAAAGATATATCTAGACTTACACCTATTTGAGGTGGGGTCAAATGTATGGCAATAGATAAAAACTACAAGGTTTTAGTCTATTATTAACCATTAGTCATGGTGTAACAACATATTCAGGAATAACCTTAACATGTACTACTAAAGTTACCACATGCAAAAGTATGATTTCTCAGCATGTTCCTCCTTTAATGGGATTGATCAATTTGGTGGTAACAACAAGTTGTCCTTTGGATCAAATCCAAAGGTGGACGATGTTGCACTTGTTGTTTTTGTGTTGGTTCCAATCTCCACAAACACCAAAAAAAGGTGGTTCATACTTAAAATCTGTGAACCTAGGCAACTCGAATTGGTAAACCTATTCGTTAACTTTAACCAACTCCATGTTTTCTTGGATTTGCTCCTTTGTGAACTTTTGCACTATCTACCACCATTTTTTCTAGTTGGAATGTTTATCCCCCAAAGCTTGATTTTGTACCTTGAACAATGTGTTGTCCACCAACAATTCTTCAAATTCTTTCAACTTGTTATGTATTTTGACAAGTGAAATTTGGGTTGGTTTACTCAATTATACATTTGCCATCTCCAACTTCCCCTTCTAATCCTAGATTCAAGCATTGAATGCTTGGGTTTTCTTTTTATACTCAAGGTCGGTAAGTACTAATTATTCTTTTAACTTTTGACAAGTTTGTTCCAACCCTGTTATGATCTTCTCATGTTACATATTGGACTACTCCATCTTGTTATAGTTTTGAATCGCCTTTCATGCTCATTCTAGAAATGCTTCAAATCATTGTGAATATTCCAATTAAGTTCATTATATTACAGTTGCAAACTTTTTACTTTTTTCACAGCTTGCTCCACTTGAGTCTATCTTGTGGACAGGTTCTAGTTTTCATATTGAACCTTAATCAATTGCCCTTTGACTATAACTAATTCTTCTCAAATTTTCAAGGTTTGTTGTACATTAATCAATTTTAAACTATGGGTTTGCAATTCGTTATTGATTCCATCTAGGTTTTGTCGGCTTCCTCACATTCAACATTCAACTTAGTGAATATTTCTAAAATTCCTAACTAAATAATAGTTTTGTGAATGGCTTGTTCAGAAAACATGTTAATATCCCTCACATTTTATATAGTGGAATAATTAGATTACAAGGGTAGGTTACATTGTAGAAACATATGGGTTTTATAAGTTAACATGTTCAACAACATGTTGAATATGTTAAATTATTTGTACAACTAATACCACATGTTTTCTAGGTTATGTAGTTCATACTACATGTTTAAAAGGTTCATAAACTTGGATGTTTTTTATTACCTATTCAATGTTAACCTCAAATTCATTCTCCAAATTGGCCTAAGTTATTTCAACTTGTGGTTTTTCATCATCTCCACAATTGATTTTTTAATATTGTGTTTTCTCCTCATCCTCTTCAAAATCAACAATTTGAACTTTAGAATAAGTTTTAGCTATCTTTGGTTGTGAAGTAACAAGTTCATGGCTTAACCTATTTTTTGGCGTTGGTGGTTATGTTTGTGTTTTCAATCTATGAGATTGACATATAAGTAGAGGTAATGCAGTTGTAAACCTCATTGGTTTTTTCTCTTTTAAAAACTATTCCTTGGTGACAAGTTCAAGTGAAATCCTTTGCTTTAGTACAACTTGTTTTCGGCCTATTGGCAACATAGGTTCATCTTGGTTGCTAGACATGGTGATGGTGCTCTAGACAAAGGAAACCACTTCCTTAGTAGCACATTTGATACAAGTCATAATAACATGTTACATATTTATTTTTTCCAAGCGCCAAGTTTATTGCAACCTTCTTATGGCATTCTATATTCCAAGTAAGCTCTACTAACATTTGGGTTAGCACTATAGAACACCATTTAATCAATTGAACACCATTTAATTGCTAGGTCAAAGGTAATAACTATATGGTTGCTAAAATATGCCAACCATTCCCTTTGGTAAATGATTTGCAAAATAACTTCAAACCTAGGGTGAAACTCCTCCTTCATTTGGATTGCATTCCACTACTCATTTTCAACAAATCTCCAATTGTGAAAGGTTGTGTTTTAAACCACAATTAGTGACATTAGCTTCTTGGGGACACTCCCCACTTTATCATATCGGCATGTTAGGAGATTCATGAAAATCTTATATGTCAAAAAGTTCTTAATAACTTGGCTAAAGAGGAGGCAAATGTTTTTGTTCTTGAGTTGGAACAATTCATTGATCACATGGGGTGCCAAGTATTGGAGATTCTTCAACCTTTCATTTCTTTTCTACATGCATTTCACATGAAAAATAAACATAATATGTTTTAACACCAATGTTGGATCCCAAGTTTAAAAACATGCATTTGTCAACATTTATGTGGGGCATCAAAATGCTACCAATGTGGTTGCTAAGTATGATCAAAAGTTGTTACATTTGTTGTTGGAGGGTTACAAATTGTTGATGTTCATAGAGGTTCAAGAATTTCAAGACTTCGGTTTTGTTGTGGACTCTCAAAGATTTGTTCTAGACCTTTGACACAAACGTAGACAATTTTAAAGAAAATTTTGAGAAAAAGTTCTATTCATTTTGCCTTTATCCTATGCATGCAAAAAACCACAAATGTGTTTTAACATGGTGGCACATAGAAAAACCCAAGTTTTCCATTTAGGCTATATTAATGCAACACATTTTGAAGATCTTGGCTAGCCAAATTGAAATGGAAAGAATAATTCCCATTGTTGGAATCCTCAATTTTGTGTAGATGTTGTCTTTGAACAAACAACTAAGACAAGATCAAAGCAAGAGGAACTTCTAAAGATACATGATCCACTTTAGTTTAATTTCCAATTTCAATGAAAGTGATGATTTATGATATTTATGTTAAGGTTATTCAACAATGCATTCATCTCATATTCTAAATTTGTATGTTATTTTTGTGTCATGCATTTATATTTTGTTGTTTGTGTTTTTTAATTTTTTAATATTCTATTTTTCAAATTTTTTATTTTTGTATTAGTATATATTTTTATTTTCTCATGGGGCTTACTTTTGTAACGCATCCATACAAAGGTGAATGTGTAACTTTTAATTTGATGGGGCTTATTTTATTATTACTCAATTATCTTTTTCTTGAATGGTGCATTTTTACACAATTATGATTGTTTGTTATCTTTGTCTTTCCTCCAAAAATATGGGTAAATTGGCAAAATGGGGAGAATAAATGGATTTTCTTAGTGTTGACAATTGTTTCATGCATATATATTTTTTCTTGTTTGTCTTTGATTTTTCTATGTTCTAGTCTTTTTATCATTGAAGTTTTTTTGTTTTATATTATCTTGATTTAGTTTTACCTTCTAAAAGAACTTGTCAAAGTTCTTTGTTCTTTTTCCAATTGTGAAAGGTTGTCTCCCATGTGTTTTGATGGGACTTATGTAACTTGCATTAGAATTGTTCAATCTATTTAGTATCAAATATCAAAATGTTTGATTTTTCTTTTGGTGGGGCTTCTAATGGGGCTTGTTATTTATTGATTATTTGTGTGTTTGTATGGGGATGGAATAATGGATCAATGAACATGGAAGAAAGGGATAGTTGCCTGCTAAAACCAACCTAACAAATATTTTTAATTTTAATTCATTAGGTTTGAACTTTGTTGCATCATGATATATAAAAGGTTGTAATGAGGTGAACATCCACATTCCATGGAGTACATGGTTATTTGTTTGTTATAGGAGGTGAAGGAAAATTTTCAATTTTATTTGTTTTTGTT
>Ga0116229_10000590_pt1 | contig 49869 bp, 36 predicted proteins | sample S1TSphgellanicum_3_FD_87313 | JGI IMG/M metagenome (GOLD analysis project Ga0116229, IMG submission 87313) | Host-associated microbial communities from peat moss isolated from Minnesota, USA - S1T2_Fc - Sphagnum magellanicum MG | ecosystem: Host-associated > Plants > Peat moss > Unclassified... | reverse complement strand
ATGTGCTGTATCACAAACAATTGCTCATCAACTTGATTGCTAATTGATGCATAATTCCCTTGTGGCAGCTTTCCATTTCGTGCATCATGTTCCCTTTGATAATAGTTCTTTGCCATGTGCCCAAGTTTCCCGCAGTAGTAGCAATTTGAATCACTATTTAGTTGTTGACTTCAATGACTTCCACCACGATCTCCATGACTTCCTCGACTTCCTCTTCTTCCAAAGTTTCCTTGTCCACCTCCATGAGCTTGACCTTCATGTTGATGATGTCCACCATGCGAACTTCCGTGTCGACCTCGAAATGAAGTTTACCACCTCTACCTCTACCTTTATTGGTATTTGAGTAGAAAGCACTTTCTTGTGATCCTCCATTGGATGAGGTACCAAGAATTCTCATCTCTTCACTTATAAGTAGTGTTATTAAGTCTTGGAAGTTGGGAAATGTTTTTCGAACTACAATTGAAGTACGGAATTGGTTATAGTCTTTTTCCAAGTCCATTTAGGGTCACGGCCACTAAATCTTCATCATCTACATGGGCTCCTATAGATGCAAGAGCATCTGCAAGGTTTTTCACCTTTGTAGAATAGTCATTGATGTTCATTTTGTTTTTCTGTAGATTATGCAACTCTTGCTTGAGCTACATTTTGCGGGCTTGTGTATTGGTGCTATACATCTTCACCAATGTATCCCAAGCTTGCTTGGGTGATTTTGCATCTTGAATATGCACAATCATGGAATCAAACACACTCACAGAAAGGCAATACAAAACTTTCCTTGCTTTTTCATGCCAAGTTTTATTGGCTTGAATTTGCTGTTGTGTGTGGTTTTCTGAGAGAGGAGGTTCTGTCTCATCACTAGTTATGAATTCCCAGTAGCCTTTCCCCATCAAGAAATTCATGATCCTAAATTTCCACACTTGGAAATTGTTCTTGTCTAGTTTCCCAATTGCATTTTGAGAAAGACCGTTCGCCATCTCTCAAGGCACTATTCAATGTCTTCTTGGGGTTTCACAATGATTTTAATTCCTTCCTTGGATTTCTAGGATTAGGGTTAGGGCTTTTCCTTCCTTAGGTTTCTAGGATTAGGGTTAGGGTTAGGGTTGAACAAGATGGACCTTGCATATGTATGTATGTCTTGAATATTATACAAAATTCTTTACTATACATAGGTTTTACGTATATGTATGTATCTCGTATAATATTTCATATGGTATTAAGTACATAATTACATACCACACTTTTGTATGAAGGTCTTGATAATGTATTTGCGCTTCCCAATCTTGAAACTCCTTCCTTCAAGTTTTCCAAGTTGTATTTGCTCCACTTCAAAACTTTGCTTTGATGTCTTCTCAAAATAAACTTTTGTCACATCAACTTTACAAAACTACTCCACACACATATGACCTTGAATCTATCTGAAATTCTGGTGAAACATGAACAACTATGTCTACTAACTTCTCTCAAAATTTCAGCTCATTTAACTTCATAAAATGAGAGATCTTGCTACTTCTTTGAAGTCACCTCAAACTGGGACTTGAACACAAAATGGCTTACAGATCGCTCTCAGCAACTCCAAACTCCTTGAAATATTGGGAGACACATTAGATATATGTTTCCTATATTTGCTCAAAATTTCAGCTCTATAGATGATGATCACAAAAAGATATCACTTTCAAAAGAAACTAGCTTCAAAACTGAGACTGAAACTTCAGATGCTTGGATCTCTCTCAATACAAATTCAAATGACATGAAATTTCTCTCACACATATATTCCTATATGATCTATAAGATCCCAAATTTTTAGATCCAAAAAATTTCAAACAAAGGAGATATGACCAAAAAACCAGATCTGGCACAATGTTTTCAAAAGCTCATAACTCTCACAAAACATATCCTTTTCTTTTGAAAATTTGAGAATAGAAGCGTCCTATAGTCTTCTATAACCTCTCTAAGTTTCACTCCAAGATCTTTTCATAGTAGATCTAGATTTAGATTTAAAGATCTGACTTCCATAACTTTGATATGTTGATCTCCTCTCACCTCTTTTCTTTTCTTTTCTTTCTCTTCACATTCTTTCCTTTCCTCGTTTCTTTTTTTCACTTGACAAACTCCTATGATATTACTAGAGACTTTCAAGCTCTAGTTCTAGAGACTTTCTAGCTCTAGATCTTTTTCAACTTTCTCACCAAACAACCTAAGCTCTGATACCATGTTAACAAATAGGAGATCTACTCAAGTGTAAACATAAATCTTTATTGAAAGGAAACTACAACATAATGCTCACAACAGAGAACACAACATCAAGAACTCTCCAAGGTTCTTGTCACATGAAATACACAAACTTGTGTAATGAAGAAAAGAGAGGCAAACCATCAACACCAAGGAATTTAACTACAAGACCAAACCACAAATAACTAAACTAAAATAAGTAACGAAAGTAATTCAACCTTGAGGAAGTAACCTAGTTACTTTCCTACTCCAGTAACTAATGAAACCTAATTAGTTGAGCTTGAATTCTCACCAAATCCTCCTATTCTTTGACATGCATCACAAGATTTACAATAATCATGCACATCTTTGTACATAGTTGGCCACCAATATCTAGCATCCAAAAATCTTTTTCTACATTATTTCAGTTGCAAAATGGCTTCCTAATGGTCCTTCATGCAATCCTCTCATCACCATCTACGTTTCTATAGTTGTTAAACATCATCGTAGTCTGTTGTCTTGGCCCATTCTATACAATTCACCATTCTTCAGTGTGAAAGGCTTTGGTTTCTTGACCAATCTTTACTTATGTTGTACCAGTAACATGCCTTCAATTTTTTATGCTCTCAAAAATTCTTTTACATCATTTAGCCATTCAAATGTTGCATAAAACAAACTTGCATCTGTGGTTTGATTAGGCACCTATGGGATCTGTAATATCTAGTAATTTTAACAATGCATCTACAACTACATGAGTTTTGTTTGGCTTAAACATTGTTGTGAAGTCATGTTCTAGGAATAATAACAACCATTTAGTTATTCTCCCTGAAACCTATGGTTTGTTGACCAAATAGACCAATGCCATATGATCTACATAAAAGACAAACTTATTGCCTAATAAATAATGTCTGAACTTGTGCAAAGCAAAAACCATTGCTAAAACTTCTTTTTCTATTGTGTTATAGTTATGTTCTACTACGTTCAAAAGCCTTGAAGCATACACTATTGGTTGATCACTCTTCCTTGTTACATTTTAAAACAACATGGCCCCCACAACTAATAAGGATGCATTTATATGAACATGAAATTCCACTTGCTAGTTTGGTGATATCAATTGTTGTTTTAATATATTTCTATTTAATTAATTCCCAAGCCTTTTGGCATTCCTTTGTCCAAAGAAAAGTCTTTGTCTTTCTGGTCAGTTTAGTGATAAGTGCCATAATAGTAATAAAGTTTTTGATGAAACATTTGTAAAATTGTGCCATCCCATTCAATACTTGAATCTATTATGGATTCTTAGATGGTGGCATGTTTATTATTGCTTGTATTTTCTTTGGATCTAGTACTTTCCCTTCTTTGGAAACAATAAAACCCAATATCATCTCTAAAAATACCATAAATGCACATTTGTTTGGATTCAAACTAATGCCATATTTTTTGCACTTTTCAAAACATAGTTTGAGCTTTGTAGATGACTCTCCATGTCACTATACATTGTAAAAACATCTAGAAATATCTTCATAAAATCATCAAAATATTCTTTGAATGCTTTGGTAATAACTCTCTAATATGTTGGAGGTCCATTTTAAATTCCAAATGGCATCACCTTCCATATAAAAGCCCCCAATTTGTAACAAATGTAGTCTTATATATGTCCTTTAAAGCTATAGAGATTTGTTGATATCCTAAATATCCATCTAAAAAAAATATGCCTTGTACCCTGCTATTGTGTTCAGCACTTCATTTGTGAAAGGTATGGATCTTTTTTTGTGGTTGCATTTAGTTTTTTGAAATCTATACAAATTCTCAGTTTGCCATTTTCCTTAGGTACTACTACTTTGAGTGATAACCATGAAGCCTCTTCCACAAATTGAATAAATCTAGTTGCTAACAATTTGTTTATATCTTGTTTAACTACTATAACATAGTTTGGATTTAATCTATACCTGGCCTAATGTGTTGATGGCATAGTAGTGTCTAACTCAATTTTGTGTTATGCCAACTCTAATGGAACCCCTTTCAGATCTTTTTATGTCCATGCAAAAACATCTTTGAACTCCTTCAACAACTACTCCAATTATAATACCTTGCATGCTTTTAATTGTGTATTAATCTTCACCAACTATGGTTTTGCATCAGTTCTTACATTGAACTTCATCAATTATTGATCTTCAATTAACGTCCATCCAACTATATTCAATTCTTGTGCTTTGTTTTTGTTGGAGTTTCATCCACTGCCACACTCCCTGGTTGATATTTGTAATACATCTTCGGATACAGCTTATCCTCTAGAACTATTTCTAGCTCATACATGTTGCCAACTATCCTTTTTTGTGTGCTTTGTACTTTAAATCCCTATTATGAAATACTAGTCTTTTCATCAATATTCATGATCTCCACATCTATGGTTTTCATAAATTGAATTATCTTAGGTTAACTGATTGTTCCTGTTGAGAACAATTCGGGCTTTATAACAAAGATGATGTCTTCTTCATCTATGATGTCATTTTAATAATCATAACGTAGTAACACTTCTAGTCTTCTTACTTCACCCCCAAATGTTTGGTGACTGTAATTGTTTTGACTATCCCATTCCTTTGTATGGTAATAGTGTTACTCCCCCAATCATGTGCCACTTTAGCATCCCTCAACCATGGTCTCCCCAGCAACATGGAATAACTAAAATCTACCACATTATTTTGAAGTACATTAAACATAGTTATGTAAAGAATGCAATGAACATATATCTTTAGATCTTTAATCAACCCCGCTAGCTTTATGGTTGTTTGATTTGCCATCCTTAGATTATATGGTGCATGTTTAGGCTTTGGAAGCCCCAACCTCAATCTCAACTGTTTTGTGATAATATTAACTTTAGAACTTCCATCCAACAACACATCTTCTATTGTATTCTTCCCAATCTATACTTGGATAATTGCCATGATTATCTATTGCTACAACAATTGTCCTTACCTTTAATATTGAAGAACCAACTTGTTTTTATGTGGTTACTCTTCTTAAATTCTGAGTTTTCTCTGGTTTTAGCTTTTGCCAAAGATATTTCTTTAACTCAAGAGCTATTTTAAGTAACTATCCCAAGATCAAATTGTAACTTGTTTTTAGCATCTGCTTACCAATATCTAGAAAAATCGCTTTTACTATGATTAGTTTTTCTTGTGAATTCACTACCTCCTAAGTTTTTTGTGTTTCCATAGGAGTAATATTTGGCAACCTTGGCCAATTTGTGTTCCATCCCTCCATGGATGTGGATGGCCCTTTTATTTAGGTCTGTGATTTTTGAATTTGTTGAATTATCTCCACCATTGACTTCTTCATCCGTTCTTCTTTCTCTTAATCAACGACACTTTTTGCTTTGCTTGGCTCTCTATCCTTGAACACCTATTCTTTTGTTACTTTACTTTTTATGGTAACATTAACATCCACCACATTCACATCTATAGTGACTATTTGTGTCTCAAAAATAGGTTGAACCTTTGTTATTGCCACAAATTTCCCATGAAACATCTTTTGCATCTTAACAAACTTGGATAATTTATCATTTTATGTCGATTCAAACCAAAGATGTGGCATGCATATGAAGTTGTCTTCTATGGTTTGACTTGGTTGTGCTGCCTCTATGGTTGCCTTGTGGTATGCTCTTCCTTCTTTCTACATGTTTCCACATTGTGATTTGTCATCCCATAGTTTGTGCAATGTTTGTTATTCTTCCTTGTATTACTCTATCTTTTCGTTGGTGCTACCTATTTAGTATTTTGTGGTATTGGAAGTGCATTCCTTACTTCTATTATAGTCATGCTTTATTCACACAACATTGCCATTTCCTTATGTTGTAGTGTTGACCACTCCATCCTTACAGACACAATTCTAAGGTATGATTGCAAACCTCTAAACACAATAGTCAAAAAATTATCTATGGTTGGTACTTGTAAACCATGAGCTAACTTTTGAATCCGCTCATAGTAAACCTCCACACTTTTAGTCTCCTCTTACTTCACGTTCTTCAGCTCCATGTATGTTTGCTTGTCATTTTGAATCTTCCGATGACATTTACAAAATGCATGTGTAAGTTTTTAAAAAATACAGTCAAGGAATTTTGACATGTAATTATGACACCATTCCATTGTTATATCTTTTTGCATATAATTAAATGCATTGATGATATACTCGTCAAAAGTGTCTACATTTGTTTTTACTGCAGAATTAAACATTCTAACATGAGCATTTTAAATTAAAATCTTTTTTGAAATTAGGATACTTAAGAGCTATCATGTTTGGCCTAACATAATGGTCATCATTCTGATCAAGAATTTATGAAGTTATAACAAATGGTTCTTGATATCCTCCTCTTGGATTCATTGCATTTGCACTTCTATACCCTCTAGTAGCCATTGAGCTCATTAATGGTTGATCTATAGTCCTATTCACATGAATAGTCATTATCGAATTGGTAAACACCATTTGCGGTGTCCCAACAACTCTAGTAATTGCTATTAGTAGTGTCAAACTTTGACTCAAATTCCTTCTTGCTGGGACTCCACCCAATCCATTACCCAATTTTATTGCAAATCCAATTAGTACTCCCCTTCTGTCAACATCCATGTTAGGTGTAACAATTGTTTCCACTCTTGTGGTTGTTATACCCGCATCAATTGATTAAGTAATTCTTATTCCAGCAAGTTGTTTCTGGGTTTCAATAACTATCACTTCTGACACTATTGGTGAAGTTATGTTGATTCAAGGTTGACGATGTTCCATTTTGTGGTTACCCATTAGTATCCTTTGTGGTGCAAAATGTGGATGTGAATACACGTCTAGTTCTCTGCAACTAATTTAAATAGACGTACAAATCTATCAATTTTGCGGTCTTAATTGGCTTCCCAACTCCATGCCTCTCAATCTGTTTTGGACTATAGGAATTCCTGGTTCCTATTCCTATGGTTGATCCATAATGCTACTGCCACATTTTGTAACTCCACATGTCTAATATTACCTGCTCTAATGTGAAAAAACACAAAAAGACAATCCATGATTACATGTCCTTCTTCCTCACAAAATGTAGAGACCTTTAAAAGTAATCTGACTAGCTTTGAATCCATAGATTCATGATCCCGTGTTTTGGTTGTGTACCTTGTTTAATCCAACTCTAGATTCCCTTGATGTCATTATGACTATGGTACTTCATCCAACACATTCACCTATGCCTCTACATATTTAGATGATTGTAGGTAATTTCTTCAATCTCCCCAACCACCTGGATATTGGTGTTTTCTTCCACCTCCTAGTCTTCCACTAATTCATAGTAATCTTGAAATGGAGATTGATACACAAACCTAGGTTAAATACCTCCCATAACATCCTTCCTCAACTAGTCACTGATTCTGAACTTGAAATTTCCTATGGTTAATCACGTATTATAGAAATCCATATTCCATCTTGATTTCTTCAACTTTGAACCACAAATTGCGACTAAAAAATATATTGCACCCACTCATTTGGGTGAATAGTCAATTGCACCTCTCCGTGGAGATCATCATCTATAATTGTGCCTTTTTTAAAGACCCCCAATCCATACTTCACGCCGTTCCACCTCTTGTGGTAGAAATGACATGTGCCTTATAGATCTTTTAGAACTCATCTATCCAACATTAGATTTCGATATGGGGTTTTTGTAAGCTTGGCATATTCCTCTCCATTTTCACGATTGTCTTTTGTTTGTCTTTTAGTGACTTGACGATTTGCCTCCAAGTCCAATAGTCATTGTAAATTTTGTGTCACCATATGATTCATTTTGTTTCACAATTCTTTGTCTTCAAAGTCCATAGATTGTTTTACAATCCTTACAACGTCAATTGCTTAAACCTTTAATACTTTCTAACATACCCTTCTTATTTCTAAATTGAAAAACAAAACCACTCATCTGAATACTCTCCTCTATAATACAACAACAAAATTTTTAGAAAACCTCCCATTATTGAAAAAAAAACAGAATTTTTTTCCCCATAAGATGGTTGCCAAATGGTAGAAATGAAATTTAATCCCTGCAAAATTATTTCACACTACTATAACAATAAATTTGCATTACAATATGCACACATTCTTATTTTTTGCCTTATTCTAACCACACTTGATTCAGAAGTTCATTAAAACACCAAATTCATGGTTATTTCATATAACCAAAATCTGCAATTTAAAATACAATGTAGAAAAATCGCAAAACAAAATTACAATTCAATACATTACATTTTTGATATTCCAAAAAATCCACACAATAATATGGACATGGAAATCATTATAGAAGTCTGCACTTCTTAGTTTTGTTGTAAAAGAAAAACTCCATTCAAATTATAGCAAAATTTCATGTTTCATGGAAATGAAATCAAATGACAAAATAAAATCTGTAATTTTCCAAGAATAAAATTTGTGGTTTTCTACTACCGAGTACCTATAGCTCTCTTTACTTCCTCAAAATTATGTCCCTCTAAAAAATCCTCTTCCTCTTCCCCAAGTCTTCCCTTTTTGGGCAATCCCAAGTCACATCATTATGATTCAAAACTAACAAGAATTCAAAATTCAAAACTACAATGCTCCATAAGAAGTCCATGTCCTAAATGCCCTATTCATCCAAATCATGTAATTATCCTACCCCCTTAACAAAAAAAATTAGGCAATGGCCAAAATTCTTAGTTGCCCAATCTATCCATCGATTCAAGATTTTCAATTGCCCAATTTGTTAACCAAAAATTTTCAATCACCTAATTTGGTGACTAAATATTCCAAGCAACAATAAAAAATTGGGCAACAAATGAAATTTTTTGGTCATTATATCAATGGCAGAAATTGAATCATCATTGATTGGACAATTGGATTTTTTTGGGCAATGACCATAGTGTTTTTTGGGCAATGACAAAAAATAAATTTAGGTGACAACCAAAATTTTTCATCTACTTGATTCAGTGTCAATGAGGCAACCAAAAACTTACGATCACTATAACTACTTTGATGGAAAAAAATTTCATTACCAAAAAAACACAAACTACATTTGTAATTCATATAGAAAAGTAGGGTTTTAATGCTTCAAACCTACTTAAAGAAAAACTACTTTTGAAGGGCTTAACATTGTTATAATAAAAATATTCAAGTTTCAAAAAATGTGTATCTACATGCATGATGGCTCAAACATTAATAACACATCATTTGAATGGTTTGATTTGAAAAATATATCAAATATAAACTTGTAATAAATAAATAAAATAACTCAAATAATAATATAAATTGAAGATGACCATATATGGTTTATTTAAATATGGGAAATACATCCAAAATTTTATAACATTAATAAAAGGCCTAAATTTTTTTAATGCAAAATCTACTTTCCATCTATTTTTACATTTTGAATGAAGATCACCAATTTGCCTATTTAGCATGTTTGTGACAATAATATAACCTTAAAATTTTCATAACAAAAACATACTTGTATAAAGTGATAAACAAAAGACTAATCCATATTTTTCAACTTCAAAAGTTTAATATTCTTATTTTGAAAATATGTTAGAATTTTTTATGTATATGTCTTTTTATTCAAGTTGAAAATTTTAATTCAATGGTGAATTTGGCATAATGATGATTTTATGGCATGTTAATTATGCATGACACTTTGCAAAAACTTACAATGTGACACAAAAAGTGGTGCACCTTATTTTACACCCTTTCACTTCATAAAGATACAATAATTGGCATCATACTTCACACCATCGTGGCATTCAAAAGTACCTAATCGAATGAAAGCAAGGTAAAGTAGATGGTTCATTGCTCTATGTCAAAAAAATCACAAGTGGCCATTAAAAAGACTTTGATGTATTAGAAGTATCTAAATATTATTTTATACAATGACACATATGATGATAATCTTTCACTTTATGATCTTCAATGTTGAAAAACCCCATTTTGAAAATACGCTTAAATAGTTTTTTTTTTAATGCATGTACTTGCACAAGATTTCCAATCTTACAAAATGGGTTGCAAGGAGATGAAATTATATTGATTTTTTAATTTTCAAGTTAATGAAAACCTAAAATATACTTATGTATTGTCAAATTATGCATGTATCAAATTTTCAATGTGAAGTAGGTTTGAACACCATAAATTGACCAATTATTTTCAAATGTACTCTCAATTTACTTTTATGATACCAAAGTTGTTCAAATTTTATTTGTAACTTACCATAAATTAAATGCAATGACATTTTTTGATGTTTTTATATGAAGATATTTTGAATTTACTTTCTCGTGTTTACATTAAAAAGTTATTTCATTAGGTGGAGTACTTTGTTTTTGGTCTATGTTACATTATCCACCTGATCATTATATCAAAAATTCATTCTAGAAAGTTGTAGGGAAGTAAACTTAATAAGATGTTTAGCCATGGAAGTAATGGGGGTAATTAGAGTGCCACCAATCATAGCCTAATGACTATTGAGCCAATGATTAGCACACATGTAGCCCACTTTTATACCATGGGAGGAACACGATTGATAAGTTCAAAAGTGGTGACTTCTCATCATAACATATTTGTAAATTGACATCAATGGCACCAACCACAATGGTTTTTGCAATAGTTGTATTACCACTAGACCCAAAGGACAACCATTAAATCCTTTAAGCACTTTAGCTATGGCAATGGCTCCACCCACAATACTTATTACATAACCTTATAGGAGACCATTAGACTAAAAAGGATTTAAATCCTAATGTTCATGTCAAAATCTTTAAAGCTACCATTGAAACTAATTTGGTGAAACTATTGATGAGGATGTAATGAATTTTTTCATGTTTACTTTAAAAAATAGAATATTTAATTGGTGTAACAATTACATGAAGGACTACCCAAACTACAAATTTGTAGAGTTGGAGTAAGAATTTTATAAAATGTATTCACAATTCAAAATGATGAACAAGTGTACATGCATGCAATTGAAGAATAGGTCAAACAATAATGAATGAATGAATGAATGGAGGTGTACTAGGAACAATTTTTTAAGCTCGTAAATAGTTGCAAATGCCTATTATAGACAACTTCTTGACCATTGTTTTCAAATCTAAACTACAATCTTATGAAAGAAAAGAACGTTGCAACAACATAAATAGTTGGCCTTACCTTGTGAAAAAGGGATCTTAAGACCTAAAGTAAAGAGTTTTCTTTTAAGACTCCAAGGGTCTAAAACTATAATGCCACAAACCACAACTAACAAACCAAGTATGTAATGTATGAACTATCATCAAATGAACCAAATGTGCATGTTGTAGTAAGGAGACCATAATGGTGGTATCTAAAGTTTTTGCTCAAATAAAAAGACCATCAACACCACTAAAATACCCTTGCCACATTTGTGGTGTAATTGGACATAAACTAACATATTGTCCAAATTTTAATGGGATGTGTAACATGTTCAAAGGAGAAGGAGTTAAATCCACAAGGAAAAAACTCAATTATTGATGTACCAAGGTAGCAACTAGCTTAATGAACATGGTGGATGTCAATGTGGCAACTACCTAAAGTAAAGTTATTAAAGCATAAGTGTTTTAGAACATGAACCAAGGAAAAACAAGAGCATTATTAATTGGATAAATGAAAAATGGCTAACAAAATCATTTGTGGATACCATACAACAAATGCAAGTTGTAAATCCACCAATGGACTTAAATTCTAAACCTATTGGTGAAAGGAATACAATTTGGACAACATGAACAAATATCATGGTCCAAGTAGAACCTTTAAAAGCATAGGAAATACCTATGTTTCCCAATAAATTAATGTCTATAGAATAAATCTTCCAAAATATTAATAAATAGATGTTGGAAATCAAATTAATAATACTCTAAGTTTGGGATAATTGTTAAAGATAACACCTAATGTCAAAAAATACCTTCAACAAAAAATGAAGCAAAAAAACTATAGGTGAATGTTGAACCCATACATAATAAGCTTGTAATTGGGTGTTTGCACACTATGGTGACCTTATATGGATGTCACAATGATATTTTTTCCTATATTCTTTAGGTACAATAAAAAAGGGACTCATTTATCTAAAGCTATCATAATCAACCTTTCAAAAATGAAAAAATCAAATCAAAATTGTGGATAACCAATAAGTAATGGACTTTTGAATTTTGCCCACATTTTTTGTCACATTTGCAAAATTCATGGATATGGATTTTTATATTACAATGTGTTAGTCTTATGTGTTTGAACCTTTGGGACATTGGATGAATTATGTTTAAGAAACTAAAGATCCATTGAATGAATGGAATGTGATTTAATTTATTATGTTATGGATGTTTTAAAATTCCAAAACTTATAATTATTTTAAAAAGAATAATAAATATCATCATGGAGCAATTGTGAACCAAGTTAGGTTTACTTTAATTAAGCCTACACTATACAATCTATGGATGACAAATCAAACAACCGTGCAAAACCATTGGGTTTGGTTTGAAATCTCAAAATGTATGTACATGGTATACCTTATGTAGTTATTTTCATTATATTATAAAGCAATGTAGTAGATTCTAGTTATTCCATGTTATTAAATAGACCTTGGTTAAAACTATAAAAGTAGCCCATGATTAGGGTAACAATATAGTTACTATCCAAGGCAATGGAATAATTAGAACAATTATTGTTAGCAAACACATGGGGAATAATGTTAAGACTTTTCAAATGGCATTATAGATGAAGAATAAGATGTAATTTTTTCTACTAAGCTTAAATTGTTATCAAAACCATTAGTCTACCACAAGAAGCAATTCTTTTTTATGCAATAACTACAATTATGAAAATAACAAAGTATGTTTGTAAAGGTTCAACCATAGAATTAATTAATATACATCCAACCATGGGAAAATTGATAAAAGTTTAAATCAAATAGGTAGGAAGTGTAGAATTTCCAAAAGGACCTATAATTGTTTTCGAAAATAAGGTATACTAATTCTTATTATCACCACAAATATTGACATGTTTTTATTGACAAGACTTTTATCAAGGTAAAAATACAAGAATTACATATTATAGGCTAAACTTTAACTTAAGAAATTTGAAATAACTTAATTTGGGAATTAATGGTAATCCACAATATGTGAAAGTGAATGTGCATTTGGGACAAGAATGAATAAAGGTTTTAGAATGGCTATTGAAGGAGTATGCATTCAATTGGATGCACAAGGACCTTATGGGCATACCACCAAAGTCGGTGCAACGTTGAATTGAGTTGGATATTTCAAATGATATGGCACAATTATATTGTTGCTTCATTAAAAACTTTGTGTTCATTATGGCCACTGTGAGGAATTCTTGCACACCTTCAGCATTAAGATATGCATTCACAAAAAACCCAATTGGAAGTGGAACTACTATGTAGTTGTAGTCTAACACGTAAGGTGGTTCAAGGTAAGTAATGAAATTCACTAAGGATCTAATGCGTTGTGTCCAACATCTACACATAACATCCTAATCTAACATGCATTGGATTTTTGAAAAGCTAATCTAAAAAGGAGCCATGGTACAAGTCTCATAAGTTTTTAGTTTTTTTTTTTTTTTTTAAAAAAAAATTTATCAAGAGTTAAACTTTGAACTAGAAACCACTTTGCTTAGATTGAAGGAAAAAACAGACAATTCGACCCCTTCTACTCCCAACAAGTGTAGCTCCCTTACAACAACTCTAATGAGGCAAAAATTTTGGGAGAACCTTCTACAGCTTCCAAACTAAAACTAATTTAATTTTGACAAAAATCCAACGGTGGATTTGGGAGGAAAAATTAATTGAAATAAAAATCTAGAGGCCTTGTCATGGAAATCCTTCCATGGACTCCACCACAACACCCTCTACTTCCAACCAATATAGCTCCCTGACAGCAACTCCGATGATGTTGAAATTTTGGGATAACCTTTTACACCTTCCAAACTAAAACTAATTTCATTTTGACACAAATCCAACGGTGGATCTGAGAGGAAAAACTAATTGAACCAAAATTCCAGAGGCTTTGCTACAAATACTTGTTACACACAACTTCCTTCCATGTTTGATTCTTGCACACTCCTTTTCCATGAACACCTCTCCACACATAAGGACTAAACATTTTTCCTCACACTTCCTCCTCCTCTTTCTTTATTTCCCACATACACACAATACCCTTTCCTTTGGTAAGCCTCCATGACCTTCCTTGAGCTTGTTTCCCTTGTCCAATGAAAGTTTTGAAATCCTTTGTTCCAATCAATGGACTCTTCATCCTTCTAGAGCCAATGAGAATTGAGAATAAATTGCCATCTAATTGAGTTTAGGATGAGAATTCTTGGGCCCAATGAGACGCAAGAAATATTCCATCCTCCAATCAAATAGGATGACAATCCTCATGACTAATGGGATTAGAGGATTCATCCTTTCTTTTATCTTGGATACCTTGATGGGGTCTCTTAAGTTTGATCTTTATCCTTTTCGTCCGTTGACCTTCACATCCTATTTCTTCATCCTAATTACTTCATGTAACTAACTACTAGGATAGTTCATCGATAGTAACTAATAACGTCCTTGAATTTTTACTTGACTAATTCAATGGTTGAACTAACATTCCCTTGTACCATTTACTCTTTTGGTATAACCTACCTATTTATTTTACCATGCACTAGTTAATGTAGTACATAGTAAATTAGAAATAAAATTTGCACCAAAAAAACCCCCCCACATACTTCTAGATCCACCGTCGAAATTAAGGTTTGATGAATCCATTAGATCTAGGATGTTCGATTTTTCATGAGGTTCCGTCGGCACTTCCACACCTTACGCCTACCCTAATTTCTTAAATAAAAAGGCCTCGACCCCTTCTGAACGCAAGTACCACTTGTTTGTACTACCTTCTTGGTTTTTGTTGATGCAGGTGAGAACTATTCATGGCCGATGATGTCGCTACGCCTTCGAATCCTCCAGTTGCACTAATAGAACAGGAAGAGTTTGAAGAAACACCATTCGACGTGATTGTTTCTCAACAGCCGCGCAAAGAAAAACCGCCCAGGCAAGTGGTGCGCACTCAAATCGATCGTTCGGCATGGGATCGTCGATTGTCTCCTAACCCACATGCTTTAGCAATCTATTTAGAATTCATTCCTGTTCGTGAAACCACGCCAGAAAGGTTTGAAGAGTGTTAATGCGAAGATGATGATGTCCGTCTCCATTGTCGAACGTGGGTTCCCGGTGATGGCCATTATCATTGGTTACAAGGGCTAATCAACCCCCTTCCCATGGAGCACCGAGCCGAGTACCTTGCTTGCACCATTCGTCGCATTCTAGATTTTTTGCAATTGTGATCTATCCTTTAAGTCAATTATAAAGTTGTAATTTCACCTAAGGTTACTTAGGCGGAAATGTTAATACTTAAATTTGATTTGATTCTATTTAAAAGTCTGATAGAAGTGAAACTAAATAAAGACGTATTAGGATTACATCCTAAAAATCTTACAAGTACATCATTAGTGCTTGAAGATTCTCTACATAATAACTTAACCTTCTCATAGCGAAATGTTATTGTTAATTATGGGCTTGAATTCCCTATATATCAATAAATCACATCTAATTCTACATCCCCTTACACTTCTTTACAACATAAAAGGGATAATGTACTTTAAAAGGTTTACTAGGTGCTTAACTGATTAAGCGCTACATCAACTGAAATAAAAAAGTATTATATGCCTAGAAATATCACAAAAACTGATTCAACTATTAATAATCATTACTTGGAAGCTTATAAGCATTCAAATCATTAGTACTAAGGAAAATTATGGAACTAAAGCTTAATTAATTGTTGAGCTATAATCCATGGCTCATAGCCACCATGATTAAATTTTAAAGAAAACTTCTTTTGTGAACCACAAAATGTTTACACACCTAGGAACTAATTAACTTTTTTCCAATGAACTCATGCATTAAAAAAGATGAAAAAAACACAACTACCAATGCCTACAAATGCACAAATTTCCAATGTCAAAAGTGTAGGGGTTTGATTTAGGCATGTAACAAATGTTAAATTGCTTTTAATGTCAAGGAGGGCTTACAAATGCCTCTAACAAGAAGTACATTGCACTTCCTTTATAAAAAAAATATCACTTGAAGATTTGGAATTCTTCATGTTCAACTACATTTTCAAATTTAACATCTAGTTCTTTGTTAGTTCTAATTTTTTCTTGCATGCACCTACAAGGTTAAAAGGTTAAAAACACTTGACCCATGGATTGCATGTTAATTTTTTGCTAATAGAGATCAATTTGTCAAGGTGTTTGATTCATAACCAATACTTATAAAATGTAATGAAGATTTTAGCAATTGGAATTCCTTGTTCCATTACAATTTGGTTGATGGTAGATACAAAATTCCTATTCTATATTTTGGTCAAAATCTAGATTAAATCATATCATGAAACTAATACTTATAAATTATGCTCAATCAAATTATAAAAATTATGAGAAAAACATCAAACAACAAAAATTAGTTATGGAGTTGAAGCTTTTCTAGAAAAAAAAAAAAATTTCTTCCATATTCTCCAAAAAATTAATGTTCCACAATGATCTTTTATCTTGCCAAAAATGATCACCTTAAAACAATCCTATGATCAATTCAAATCCAAATGGCGATGAAAACTATGTAAACTAGCTAGTAAATCCTAGAAAAGTAAGTAAGTATTTACTAACTAACTATTTACAATAAGTAATTACTCCCTTAAAATTACCCCACCCATACTCTAAATTATATCCCGAAATTCTAGATCAAAGTATGTTAAAGAACCTAAATCAGTCTATTGTTTTTAATCATGTGGGTCAAAAATCTAATGTTGATCTTACTGTACTATAGTCTGATCTATATGTACTACAGTTTTATCTATCTTTGTTGTGTTCAAAATGTGTTATTTTACTTCTTGTACCTTTGTTTGCAATTGTGTACTTATTTACTAATTTGTTGTTGTTTAATCATGTGGACTATAATTGTAATGCCTTGTATCTGCTATTGTGATGGTAGATTTGATGTTGTTTGAGTCTATTATTGTGACTACAAAAATGATGTGTTTTGAGTCTGATCTTGTTGTTGTAGCTCTAATGTTGGATCAATATGATCATCTTGTAGTTCCTCAATTCTAAATTCCTCAGTTTGTAATTTGCTTTGTTATTCCTATAACAATAGATCCATACTTTTGGGAACTAACCTCCTGTGGAATAGATCTAATGGTTTTAGACTCTATTCTAATACATATTTCATACCTCCAACTTTGTACTCAATGCATCTTCACAAAATTTCAGCCTCATCAAACTTTCTATTGGAGAAATATAATTGTTGGAAATAAAGGGGGTCTATTATGAATCCATATTAGATGTAATCTTTGTTTTAAATTCAAGATCTCTTGACTATAGGAATTGATTTGTTTAAGAATTGAAACAATGTTATATTAGTATTTAAAGCATCTTCACACAAATTTTTTGCTTCATCAACTTTTTTGTTGGAGAGATATAATTGTTGGAAGTAGAAGGGGTCTGTTGTCATTTTTTCCCAATGTTGACAAATTAGCTCTTGGGTTTTGCAACATGTCTCCTGATTATAGAAATACAAGTATATGGGATTTTGTATGAATGTTACCTTTAAGATTAACTTTTCAACAACTTTATGCATACTAGATTTGAAGGTTGTATGAATACATTATGGCAATTAAAGTGAGGGGGGGTCAAACTATCAAAAAAGGTGAACTTCCAACTAGAACACGACACGACATTTTGTCACATCTTATCATGGTACCAATTAGAACACAACACTTTGTCACATCTTGTCATGGTAAATACATTGATTTTTTCAACATCTTGTGGTACTAACTAAATGGACACACAATGCCATAATTTTTTAAGTTGATTCATTACCTTCCATTGAACCACATTTTAACTTGTTAGAATATGATTACATAATAGTTCCATCTTTGAATGAATTTTGTGAGTTGCATATCTTGAAATCAAAAGGTGTGCAAAGAATCCTCATAGTTTCAAACATTGGGATGTTAAGAACCTCCATGTTGGGTACATCATCTTTTATAATAGTCAAAACAATGACAATTAGTGGTGATGCATCCCCTGAATTTTGAAATAATGCAAGGATCCAAACACCTCCACCCTCAATATCATCAAATTTGTGCAAGACCTCATTCACAACTACCATGCCAATTGGATCCTTAACCATCTCTTTAGTTATATGCCCAACTATCTCAAGCTAACAAACTTCTGAATGGTGTCCCTAGCCATATCTTTGACCACATCCAAAGCCATTTCCTTGGTTATTTTTTCTTCAATTATTTCAACAACTATTTCCTTAACCATTTTTTTGGCCATATCAACATCCATTTCAAAGACCATCTCTTTAGTTCTTTCCGTGGTCATATTTAATGCCATCTTTTTGGTTGTCTTTTAAGCTTTATCCTTGGCTAGCTCCCCAAACATCTTTCCTTAGGGAACTATGGGCAACTTCCCTATTGGCCTTCTTGGTGACCTATTTGAAAATGTCCCTAGCGACTATTTCATTCTTGGCCAACTTCCTAGTCATAAAATCTTTGTTTGAATGGATGAGCATTCTCCCTGAGCATTGGCTATAATGTCCTACTAGATGGAATTGTTCCAATGATTTGACCTTCTTGTGCATTTGGTTTCATGACCTTCCTTCTTTTCATCTACTATTACTATGGATGTCAATAATGTTCATGCTAAATAGCTTTGAATGCACCTAGGTCCATGCATTTGCGATGTAAATGATTTTCAAACCCATTACATCATGAAGGGGGCCAAATATTTCCTACAACCTTAAATGTTGTATTCTTTCCAACTAGAACCACAACTACCATGACACCATCATTGACATTATCTCAAAGACATCAACTAGACCCTCATTGGTGTCCACCATGACCACATTTCCTAATGTGGGCAAAACAAGACAATCCATTTCAACCTCCCTTCCACCATTTATGTTGATGCCGATAAACATGTCTTCCCCTTTGCCACCTTCCTTGATGGGAACAATGTCAAAAAGATCCACTTCCATGAGGGAAATTCATGCCAACCTATTAGGTTGAACATCTTGAATTTTGATGACCTAGGGATGTACATGCTCTTCCTTGGGGATGTGAAAGTTTTTCTCGAAAGGAAATAATGGACATGATGCAACATCCTTAATTTCCCGACCTTGCATATCAATTGCCATTGCATCATTGTTAGCTTCAACATACTAACCCTAATCATTTGCCAAAAAATCGTCATTGATGTAAGGACCAATTTCATGGTTTAGGTGCATCGAGTAAAACAATGTACAAATTAGGAATTTCTTGGGTTTTAAACAATTTACATTGCAAATATTATAGCAAAAGGCATGGTGATTGAAGTGGGGTCTTGGATACATTTACATTTACATCCATTTCCATAAGATGATTAGAAATCATGGTCATGTTAGCCACAAAGAACATTCATTCATTCCCATAACATAGTGTTGTGAAATACATCAAATTTAATTAACACATTATAAATCCTCACATCATTATAATGCAAATGTATTTTAAAGGTCAAAATTTTAAATAATGAACATGGACAACTTACGGTAGATTGCAAACAAGTGGGGCAAATCCAAATTCTCTTTTTCAACCATGAACTCCCTCAAGGATTTTGTGACCATTCTTCAAATGGTTCCCTTGACCATAGCACCACATCTCCTTGGGTTGCTACACCCATTGCCAAAGTGTTCGTAATTGGATTGAATGAAAAAATAAAAACTCATTAGCTCCAACTTTTTGCTTTTCACATATGTGTCTTATTCGATCATTGTGACAAACTATTACAAGTCAATGAAGAAGTTTGCATGACTTGTAACAATTCAAATGTAATTAAAGTCATTATACTAAAACATTCAATGCCCAAACTATTGAATCCATCCTAAGGTTCGTTAGTAATTTATGAATCAATTATTCTAGAATTTTTACCATCATAGGTTGAATTTCAAGTTGAATCATTGAAGGGAATGATTCCAATTGACAATCATGCATGAAGTCATTTGTTGAGGTCTTCATGATTTTTTGAAATTCCCAAAATTCATTTTCATGGAATAAATTAAGTTCACCCTCTAGTCATTTTTGGCTTGTATATTGTGAAAAATCCCATATTCTTGAAATTGAAGGAAGCGAGGTGTACGGGAGTAGCATGAATGTCCCATTCAAGTAGCATTTTAACCAACATAACTTCAGTTAGGTTAAACATTTATCCATCTCTTTTTGCAATTCAACAAAAGCAAACCATGTGTTTCATGCTTGGTAAACAAATGTGATATCTTCAATACTATGGTCCAGCTTCTTTTACATCTTGTATTGTGGGAATAAACAACATCACATACATTACAGATAATAGGTCCAAGGTCTTCTTTAGGAAAATACTAATCCCTAATAATACTAAGAGAAAATACCATTATAATTACTGATGCCCAAGGAATTGACATTTTCCCAAGGAAAGACATTGAATTCCAATACAAAATGTCATACAATGGTTCCCAAGGTAATTTTAAAAAGGAAAAAAATCCCCTAAGGCATCACAGTAAATGTTTCCCTAAGGAATGTTAGGGAGATCCTTATAGCTATATATGATTTTCTCCCCAACATCTTTTAGGGAAAAGAAACCCTAATAGCCTTGAATGCCTAAAACCCACAACAATAGCATTCTCCCCGATATCTCTTGGGGGGGTCCAAATTTTTTAAGGTGTACTAAAATCTTGTCACAATGTCACCCTTTTGTCTTTTACACCTAGTCCTTTTTAACCATGTAAAGACACATTTATGGATGATTATGATGGAATCTATAATTCTAACGGTTTAGGGTGAAAATCCTTTAAGGTGCACCACATAGGATGAAAAAGACCTAATCCTTACTACAATCCTTTTTTACTTTATATTTTGATCCCCATAAAAAATAATGAATCAAAAGTTGTCAAAATTTTCAAAAGGATTATATTTTAAACCATTACAATTATAGATTCCATCATAATCATCCATGAATGTGTCTTTACATGGTAAAAAAGAACTAGGTAAAAAACACAAAAAAGGGTGACACTATGACAAGATTTTGATACACCTTAAAAAATTTACACCCTCTAAAATATAGTCCTTCTAAAAATTTTAACAACTTTTGACTCATTATTTTTTATGGGGATCAAAATATAGAGTAAAAAAAGATTGTAGTAAGGACTAGGCCCTTTTCATCTTGTGTGGTACACCTTAAAGGATTTCCACCCAAGGTAATTTAGTAACACTTAGTTTCTTGGTGGAAATGCCAATTTTTTTGGGAATTACATGAGGAATCCAACTTAGAATTAAAAAATGGAAATTTACCAACCAATTGTTAACAACTTGATCAAATCCAACACGATCGACTTTTAAAATGGGCAAGTTTTTGAATGTCTACACTCATTGGGGTTCGAGTGCACTATAGGCCCCAAGATATTATTGTAGTTATTTCTAACTGTATCCCATGTTTACCATGACAATGAAAGTCCTAGGTTGCAATCTTGTCCGCCCAATTTAATAAAGCTAAACTAAAGAAAGATTGTACTAGAATTCCTTTTTGTGTATGAAACAAATAATAGCCCTATGATCCTTAATGTCCTCAATTTACCACATGTGTTGAAGAGGATGATACTTGAGTTTTGAATCATTGATACTTTTCGTGTCAAAATTCTATTGCAAGTGCCTTATTTCTACTAGCAAGTTATTTGACATTGGAACAACAACCCAATTAACATGTCTAGGGGGTTGCACAAATGGAAAATATTTTGTAACATGCACTTGCATTCATGTGTTATCTTCCAACAATTAAACAATGTTTGGACAAAGTGGAGTTCTACATGTGGCAAACATTGTTCCAATGTTGAAGTTGAAATTGCTTTTTAGATGTCACATGTGCAAATTGAATGAACCTTGCATGGTCACAATTGATGGGGACAAGGTTTGACCACTTTGTTCTTGATTTGAAGACCCAAACCATGTGTTTCATCGAGGCTTGGTGGGTATAAGTGTTCAACTACTTATCACCCCAAGCATACTTGTAATTTGCAATGTCCCCTTCATAATAGTTTTTTCAATGGGCCACAACTTGTGATTAGCAATGGCCTTCACCATTAGGCATGGTGTTGTAAAAAAATGTCGATTGAGTTTTTTACTTCCCCACAATTTCTCACAACATGGACATATGTACTTGGGTTGGCACTTGCCTTTTCAAAATGTAAATTGCACCCTCAACAACCTATTGATCTCAACAATTTTACATGCCCACTCCTTTGGAGTATGCCAAAACAAAAACCATGAAAATGACAACATTATTTTTCCCTTTTCGCCTTTTCGCACCTCATGCCACCATCACAATGTTCATAGCTTTAATGGTGGTGAAATCAAATCTTGAGCACCATGGACATCAAAGACTCACCCCCATCATTGTTTAGTGATTTCAAGCAACAAGAGGTGTCCTTGTATGCCAAGTGATTTCACTAAATTTTGAATGAATTTATTGGTCATTGTGAACATGACCTAATGGGGATTGATCACTAATTTAGTGAACATGGACTAGTGAATTGCACCCACATTTTGTAGTAATGTGAATTCCTCTTCAAACATAACTGTGAGTAACGGAAAAGGATGATGAAATTGAACAAAATAAAAGAAGACATGCTAAAAACCAAAAAGATGACAAAACATACATTTAAAAGATTATGTTGTAGAGGAGAAAATATGCAAGGTTGATTTTTGCCAAGAATAATTACAAACACATAATGCGGTTGCAAATTAAAAAAACTAGAGCAATAAAGAATACAACTAAAACATAAAAAATGCAAATGCAAATGCAAATACTCTCCATTAGGGAACAACAAGATACGTCCTTGGGCATCAATAACATAACCTCCCCAAGCATGAACAAAAAAACATTCCTAGGCATTTGAGATTCGTTTAGGAAGATGAATAGTCATGCCTTTGTTAACCTTGAATTGTTCGAATCCTTGGGCAGCAATAGAAAGAAATTGAGACTATGGAAGGTTTTTTGGATGAATATTGGCCATGGATTGTAAAAACCCTAAATGAAATGGGCAAAAAAAAAGTTGGGTGGCTCTGCCACTATTATTTAATCATTGTTGTTATTATTAAAGTAATGTGTTGTTGAATTTATTGATTATGGACTAATGACAAACTTTTTTTGCAACCATTGTTGATTTGATTTAAATCAATGACGAAAAATGATAACTTAAGTTTTTATTAAAAACAAATATTAAATTTTTAAAGAAAATTTTAAAATCATGAAAATTTGTGAATTAATAATGCCACCAAACCCCCAAGGAAAATAATGTTCCTTGAGGAGGGAAGGCTCCTATGTGGCATGGTTTTTGGGAAAAAGTTGCATGGGGAAACTAGTTGCTCCAAGGAGATGATTGGCCCATATGAAAGTCTGAGGAAAAGATGGTTCCATGGGAGGAAATGGGGTTGAGGAGAAAATGTGGTTCAGGGAGAAAATGAATCTTTGGGGAGAGGATGAGGCCTAGGAAAGGATGGGCTTGGATACAAATGTGTTCTTGGGGATGGATAGTGGTCGGGGAAAAGGTGCATTCAAAAGAAAAGACAATTCCCATAGGTAAAAATGAGGTTGAGGAAAGGTGTGGCTTGGGTGTGAAAATCGGCTTGTAAAGGAGGCGATTCCAAGTAGAGAGGAGATGAGGCCAAGGAGAGGATGTGGCTCGTAGAGAAGACATTCCTTGAGGAGAAGATGCAACCAAAAAAAAGATGTATCTCTAGGGATGGATAATGCACGGTAAAAAAATGTTGCCCCAAGGTGAAGATGGGCATGGGGAGAAAACAATTCCTTAAGGAAAGGATGGGGTCAAGAAGAAGATGTTATTGCAAGGTGAAAATGGGTGCATGGGTTTTGCCCAAAAAAGGATGGGCCCATCAAGAAAATAGGGTTCAAAGAGAAGGTGATTTCAGTGGGACATTGTCATCCACTGGGGATCACTTTATTATTTGTCCCAAGGGAGGTCAAGGGATGTGAATGTTGTTGAAAAGGGGTTGGGAGCCGAGGAGAGGGATTTGGAAAGGTGGGCAAGTGTGGAGAAAAATTGATTTTGGGGGAATGGGGGTGAGGTTGGGGTTTTGGGAAGCAAAGCAAAAGAGGCAATGGGTGGGGCTTAGGGGGGGATTCAACTAGGTTTAGTTAATTAAACCATCACTTTAGGTCAAGTCATCAAGGTCCATAACCTTGACTTCCATGGTGTGTTGCAAATTGGGCCATATTTAATTCAATGCTCTTATTTCAAATTTTCCAAATTAAAATAATTTATTAAAAAAATTACTTTCAAATATAATATTTTGTGATAGGTAATAAATAAGTTTAAATGGGTTTAAAATTTTCAAAAAAAAAGAGTTGATGGTAACTTAATTTATTTACTACTTAGTCTTGAAGAAAGAGACCTCTTAAGTTCTTGTCATAAATATTATCGTTAGACATAGTGATGATGATATTTATAATGTACCTTGTCCATTTCATAGCTCTTGTGTGCCCTAGTTTCTACACACCCAAGCTCCAGTCCATTCCAACTCTTGTGTTGCTTAAGGTTTGGGTAGTTGAAAGGTGAATGCTAGGAAGGAAAATGTTTTTTTCTAAAACTAGTGAGCCACTTGACATCATTTTCAATAAATAATCTAGTGGTGTGGTGTTGAACTAGCTTAGCAAGTTTTGGCAATTGATGGTGATGGGTGGAAGCGTTGCAAATGGTTCTTGTTGTTTTGTTTGTTTCAAGTTATTGTATGATGACTTGATTTGTGATAAGACGCCGCTCGATGTTTGATGTTGGCTGGTTACTCTTCATTGTGGCAAAAGCTAAGTATCAAACTCTTTGATTTTCTATGATAGAATGTTTGGTAGATGAAGAAAGAATTGGGTATTTCTGGAAATGCCTTGTTGGAAGGCAATGCCTCAATGTAGAAACTTAACTCCACTTCTGGGCATATACTTTCAAATGCACATGTGGTTCAATGGGAGGGGGGCATGAATAGAAGTAGTTCATAGGGGTCACTTAAGGGAGATGATGAGAATCTCTAGGGATTTTGAAAACAGTTCTTATGGCAAGTCAATGTGATGTTGTTGGTTTCCTCTATTTGTTATAATGTTGTTTGATTTTGTGGATGGGGAGAGAGTACCCATGGAATTGGGAGCTCCGAAGTGAAACTCTGTGCTACGAAGGTTTGATTATGGGGAAGAATTGTTGAGTGATATCTCAAGGACCTTGTCTTGTCTTTGTTTAACCTCTAAATCATTTGGGTAGTGTTGTTTTCCACCTATGTCATTTGTTGTTGAAGGATGACAGTTATGTTATGTATTAGAAATCCAAAAATCTGCCATGATTTGTCACTGGTTGAGTAATTGTGTAAAGGGGTTTAGTGTGGTCTGTGAGAATAAGTTCATTAGAGTTGAGATTCATGTTCCATCACAACTAAGAATGCCATAAAAAGGGACCAATTGTGCTTGTGAGAGTGAGACCGGCGTGGTCTGATCCCTGAAGTTCCATAGATTAGATTATAGCAATTAAACTTCTAGACAGAAATTTTGTATCACACTTCTTATTGCCAAGAATCATTGTCATGAATCTGTGTGCTTCCTTCTCACCATTGAGTATCCTATTGAGTTGGGGAAATCGTGGATCCTGTCATTTTGTTACACCAACATCATGTGATATATGTATCGCAGAAATCATTAAGGTATGCCTATTGGGTTTGGGTGTTACACCACCTAACCCACAACTTTTTACTTATTTAGAATAAATAGTGTTTCTCTTTTTGTGGCGGGAGGGGGTAAAGGTTTTTGCTTCATGTTGTGCTTGGAGAAACAAAGAAAAGAACCAAAGATGTTGGAAACTGCTAAATATCTGACAGCTTTCATTTGTCTTTTGGAGCAGCAAACAAAAGAAAAGTTGGGGAATCCCACAAGTGTTCATCACTTGGGATACCCAATTTAGTGGTCGGTGGTTGATACCCATACGTATCAGAAGCTTTTCGCCACATCCAGACAAATAACCTAAATTCTGGAGATCTTTGAGTTAGAAGATGAGGATCCAATTTTTTGTTTTGACAATGTCTAAAGCCCTGCACCTGTTGTTTTAACTGATCTAAATTTAAAACATGGGCAACTTTGGAAACAAAAGTTCTGTTTGGAAGTTGAACCTTCTCATCCCAATTATGACATGAGCAAAATAATTGTTTAGCAATGAGGACCATGCAAGGCTGGTTGGTTTGGTGACCATGCACCCAACACAATATGAAGAGAATAGTTGAGGATCAAGTGAGGGCTGAATTGATTTGTTGACCGTATACTGAACTGAATACCCCAAAAAACAAAAGAAAACCACTTTTTATAGCAAACAGACAAAGTCATCCCCTTCACTCCCTTTTTTTTGGGGGGAAGCGACTGTCTGAGGCTGGTTCTTTTGTTGACTGTGTTCTGAAAGCAATACCGAAAGAAGCACAAACCTACAAAATATGTGACAGAGTGCTCAATAGTGCACCATCCACTGAAAACCTGTTTCAAATCAGTCGTGGGTGAACTCCAATCAGATTGTAACCTCTCTTGTAAACCCTCTTCCTCCAACCTCACAATACATAGGTAACTTTGCCTGCATACGTGGGTGAGTACATAGGTAAGTAGGTATGGACTTTAAGTGGGTAACTAGGTAATGAACATGGGGATTTACCAGATAGATAAGTACATGTGTTGTGCAGTTTTTTTAAAAAGAGAACCTTTGGTCTTGGTCCCAACATTTTATATATTTTGAAGGTTCTTTGGGGATAGGTTTAAGCCTGGTTCTTTTAAACTTAAAAACTTTCAATTCCAGTTTTCAAATAATTTTTTAAATCCAAGAACTTTTAGGCTTGGTTCAAAAACTAAGTCTGGTTTCATGTATACGTTATATACCCCCAAAAGCTAGAGGGAGAGTATAGGTGTAGTAGGCTAATGCACCACTTTAATGAGTTTCAAAAGTTTGAATCTTTGTGATAGTGAAAGGGGTGAGAACCTACAAAGCATTGAAAGGATCCATTACCCTAAAAAAAGCATTTTGAAAAAAAAAATGTTTACCCCCTTTGCCAGCTTGGAGAGTGGGTTACACTTTGCAATCCCCTTCCCAAGCAGGTTTATAGCATTAAACCACTCCAAATGCAAATGGAATTTTTTGCAAAATTCTTGAGATATATATAATTTTATAATAAATTAAAATCAAATATTGTGTAGGTATGGAGTTCAATAACTAATTAAAATTAATATTTAATTAGAAAAGTTCAGCTCACTTGTCAACTTTTCAAAAAAATTCAATTTGCATACCTAAAGAAGTTGACTCTGTGTTCAAGAATGTTTTTTCATAGTTCTGAATCTAACAAGTTGTGTTGTACACAATGGCCCTGCCATTCATTTCATATAAAAATGGAAATTGTATGATAAATTGGTCATAGCTAGGTGGAAAATTATCTATATATATACCTCATCATGTTATTGTAAAGAAAAATTTGTCATGATTCTTTTTTTCAATATACCCAACCAAAACCAATAGGAAAATATTGCAACATGGTTTTCAATTTTTTGAAATTTAATGATTTGTTTTTATTTTAAAAAGTGATCAATTATTCCCTTTTCATATTTATATTTCACATTTGTGCAAAAATTCAAACAAAAAAAAAAGACTTATCATGACATGTGTATTTGAATGTTTTCAATCACATTGTCAAATTTTGAAAGAATTACATGAATTTTTGTGTATGATGATGAGTGCCTTAAGTGTTTTTTGATGAAGATAGTTTCATATTTAATTTTGTGGGTTATGGATTGGTGACAAAGTCACTTGAGGCTGGGTGCACATTTGAAGAGGTGGGGGGAGAAAGCAAAATGCCAAAAGAGGAATGTGAATCCTTTTACAACCAAATTAGGATGAATCATCTCACCTAGATTCTAGTGAGCAAAATCCTTTGAAGCTACTATACTCTATAACGATTCTCAACACAATATCCTTGCCTTACAAGGCAGGGCCAACAAAAGTCTAGTCTCACGATCCAGTTCTTGTGTCAGTTCCAACAAAAGGGTACTAATTCGATTTAGGACCACAAGAACCCAACCCTGAAACCCCAAATTTAACACTGCAAATCAGATACCCTCACAACATAGTAAGTACATAGCTAACCACCATGGTTGGCTTGGAGACATGAATACAATGAAAAAATGCTTCCTGTCCACACACCATCCATCTTGTATGGTTCAGTCTGGCCCAAGACCACTAATGGGCAATTGGGTTTCAAACACAAACCAATTTCCTAATACTTCATGTTGCTAAATTGTTTTATACAGCATGGATCTAAAACTAGTTGTCTGAATTAAGTAGACAATGAAACCTGTCACATAAGTTGGATTAAGTGTCAGAATTTTGTGTTTTAGGTTACTCTGTTTCCTTGAGATTAAGGTGGAGAAGCCAAACACAAGACAAGGATGTTCCATTGTTAGGCGGTTGTTTGATTTTTAGATAACCCCTAGTTCCAGTTTTTAAAAAAATTGGGAATCAAAGAATCTCTGATTCAGGTTTTTTGAAAAAAACTTGAAAGCAAAGAATCTCTGATTTCAGTTTTTTAAAAAGCCTCAAAGAACCAGCAGTTTTTACAAAATAATCAGCAAAGGACTGGAAGTTTCATGTAGGGTTATTTGACTGGTTCTTAAGTGTTTTTGAGACTGCGATTAAAAATCAGAATTGGTTCTCATATTTTGAGAACCATGGTTCTATCTCAGAACCAGTTCTTTGACTATTTGAAAATTGTGAGTATACGACTTTGAGAACCATTGAGTATAAGTTTCCAATTTTGATAACCGCCAACATTCCAAGATGTTCTCAATGGTTTATGTACAAAAGTATGGCAAACTCAACTCAGTATAGTTCACATGGGTGCCCTCGAGTACCATCTGATAAAACCGATCTTACAGTTAGTATAATGAGGGGGGCAGCAGCAGTATTCTGACCAAAGAGAAAGCCTTTCTCTCCTTTCAAGCACATGTATACGACAATCATAGCTGGAATACAGAAGGATTTCAAAATCAGCCAACAACTACACCAAAAGAGCCTATGATTCCCAAACCCCCTTTAAGTTTTGAGCTGACATTACACAAGGTGAAGGTCATGGTGTCCTGTAGACTAGGGTCAGCTTCCACATTGGCACAAGCAAATAATTCAGTTTTTCAAAAATCAATTCGTTTAACATTTTTTAATCTTACTATTTTTCATAATTTATAGTTGTCTACTATGATATTGTCATATGAATAGTGAAATTATTCGAACGGTATCCTGCAATAACTATGATGATTTTTATTTTATTTTTGAAGCACAACAGCAGACTCAACCTGACAAACCGTTGGCACCCTCAAGTCAAGCTCACTGGCCCGTGCGCCAGCAGACCTTTCACCTGCACACCAGTGGGGTTTGGACCCAGAACCTTTTTGAGGTCTAAGAATCCTAGGCATAGCCATCACCCCTGGATGTAATAACTATGATGATTTTCAACACCTCAGTTTCATATTTTCACCCAATTTTTTTTTATAAATCTTTAAATGATTATTTAATCATGAAACTCACCTAAAGGTAATGTATTTTAATTTGAACCCCTCATCCCCCACACTTTCCCAGTGCCACTAAGTGCACAACAGTCTATTTTACAGCCACAACCTGACATTGTGAGGCGTGACCTGACTATGGCTCCCTAGATATGGCAAATTTTTTTACCAGGTATAGGAGCTAGGTGTGAGCCCCCAAAGCTATCACAATGTTCAAACCACAATGTTCTAATTGGTAGGTAGTATGATGATAATATGACACAATTGTGACATTTGGCTGTGTGTAAAGTGAAACCAGATAGGTTGCAAACCAGAAGTTTTCAAATTATTTTGGAAATCATTGGAACCATAGGATTAGTAAATTTAAAAACCTGCTTCAATACCACACCTGACGTTCCATTGACTAGAAAAATTAGCTAGATCCCTAACCAAAGGTTGTTTTAAAGTTTAAACACTAGTACTGGACAAAACTGGAGGGTTTTTTCAAAACTAAGAACTAGTAGGGAATGAAATGATAGTACTATCAGCCACCATTTTTCATTTCACCTACTATCCAATGCCCACCATTAGAGCATCTCCAGTGGTGATCACTATGTGTCATGTGACCCTGCAAAAATATTTGTCACATTCAAGTTTAGTTATTTACATTTTTCCAACCCAACTCATCAAACTAAAACTGGGACTGCCAATAGGTGGGAGACTACTTAATAACAAACCACGTGGACCAGAAACAGTGAATAGCAGTCAGATCATATTTGTTACACTCTTCTTTGGCAGGTGTTAGGATCTGCTTTGCCTCTTACCAGCCTCTGCAAACTGTGAAAAAATGCCAGCCAAATCAGGATACTTTGACCTTTCTTCATTCAATTTTAATTTGCAGGGTCAGTTCCTCTTCCACTTTTAGATTACAACCTTTTTCCCTTAAGGATTGCAAAATATATTAAATAATTATGATGCAATGTCATTTGTCCTTGTTTTTTTGCATTCAGCTTTTCAGACAACGTGTTAGTATTGTTTTTTAGCGTGCTTCAATTTTTGCTATAGAGAGAAAGATTGTGTTGGTGGGAGATGTTTGTTCTAGACCTCCTATTATTATTAGATCTCACAACATTAGAAGGGCTTTGGGTGAGATAACTTCCTACCACAAGATAGACTAGTTGTCTCCCTTCTTTGATTCTTGTGAGCTACATGTCTTTTGGTCTTTCTTTGGCCTTCCCTTTTGTCTTTTGTGTGATGGTTCTAATCATTAGTTTTTATTGATTTTTTTGCCCCATGTTAAGCAGATAGTAAATCACAGTCAATCCAAATGAAAACTATCTATTTAAAAACTATTGGGTCTAATCTCTCCTCCTTACATTAACATTTATTAGAGTTGAACAAAAACTAAACAAACTAAACAATTTCCCCATCTCCAAGCAAGTAACTCACAACAAACATCTTCACCTAACTCCTATGTATGACACTCCCATGGCCTCCCTCTTGTTTTTCATTTTCATTTTTTAAATTCAGATTTACAAGCCAAATGCAATTATGAGGCCCAAAACGAAGTTCTTTCTTCTCTTTTATTTCTTTCCCCACCTCTTTCCTTGACTTGTTTTTTCTTTTCCTTGTACTTTGTAACCAACATGTTGCCTCCTTATCACTCTTTCTTCACCTTTATCTCTTCACCTCTTTCCTTCCTTTTTTTCTTTTTTCCCCTTGTCCTTTGTAGCCACCATGTTACTGCAGCAAGCATATCATCTTTTTAGCTCTCCCTTGTCAATGAAAGTTCATCATGTTCACCTTTTTATGATGTTATTGTTTTTCCCAACCACCTCCAAACTCCTTCAAGTCCTCCAAAAGAAAAGAAAAAGAGAGAGCCCCTTTGCTCACTAAATTTAAATAGCTTCTTGTTGAACACACCCCAAATCCTAACATGTGTTCAAAAAAATCTAAAATAATTAATTAACACCTATCAAAATTTTAGCTACCTAGTCATAATTTGATAAAAAAACTTTATTATGCACCTCGACAAAAAAATAAAATAAATCTATTGTTTAATATAATTAACCAAGTTCTAAGTTATTTAGGAGATCAAAACCAAGAGATTCTTCGCTAGTACAAGAAAAATGACCATTACACAACCAATAGGCTAATAGCCAAATATGATTCACTTATGTATGATACCCATGTTTAACATGGATTGATGTAATGTGTTTGATTCATTTCACTTTTTAAAAATATATATTTTAAATTATAATTGCAACATAATGGTTACCTCTTATGTCATTGCATTTTTATCCATGTGAAGATTATTTCCACCTTTGTGTTTGTGTTGATAGTTGAAAGATGTGCATGTGAAAATTGTGTTTTAAGCTTCATAAGTTGAAAAAAAATTGTTCTAGCAGATGAAAACATATTAAAGGTGATTCACTTTTGTTCAAAAAGGTGATGTATAACAAGTATTATAATACACAGTAAGCTAAAATTTTGATGGCATCCTTTGGTTAACCTAAACACATGCAAAAAGCTTTAGAATTTGCATAACATTTTGGAACTCAAAGTTCATTTTGAATCAAAATTAATCTTGATCCAATGGTTAGATGAAGAGGATTGAATAAAATCAATGTACACATAATATATAACTTACAGATTTTCAATGGCCATAGGGCCTCATGTTTGTGATTCATAAAACATTAGCAAACAAAAGGAAATTTAAAAAATAATGCAATGCCCATTTGTAAAATCCCCTTTCTCTTTGATATGGTAGTGGTTTTTTTTTTAAAAAAAAAGATATTATTATGCATTCATTTGTAAAAAAATACGAAAAAACACATTTTTTGAATGGAATTTCATCCAAAAACTTTAAATTTCTAAATTTTCCTAGAATTAATTGATGTATATCAACCAAATACACCATAAAAAAATTCACCCAAAAATTCCATCGAAAACTTTAGTTTAGAAATATATAATCAAAATTTCAAACTTTGTGATGGGTATTATTTGGTCACAAATGTGCTCCATACGTTCAAATTTTTCAATGTTGGAATTTTCAAAATAATTGATTAGATTAAGTCTAAAGCTAGCCAAATATACTTAAAACAAATAAAAATAATCCAAGATGTGATCTCCATACATTACTAAAAATTTTAATTGCAAAAAGATTATACTTTTGATTACATTTTTGGGGGGCTTAGTGTGCTTTCACACTACCAATGAAATTGTCAATTTCCAAAACAATCATAACAAATTCGTAGGGGTAAGGAGGGGGGGGGGAATTCTAAATAACAAATTTACTACCTAGAACCTAGCTAAAATGACCATCTACCTAGTTGAGATGCTAAAGATAATAATTAATGGCATGCTTCAACTTGTCATCAAGTAAAAGGTGACAAATACAATGTATGGTCAAGGTTGCTACAAAAGTTGGGTGTGTATATGATTTTACATATATCCCTCATGTAAGTGTAAATGATTTGCACTTACCCATGATGTAAATCCATGTAAATTTTTTCAAAAATAAAATAAAATCATCCAATAAATATCAACATGGGTATTAGTGAATTGAACATTACAAGTTTCCAAAAACATTTGGTAATGGGCCAATCAAAGTGACCAATTACCAAAAAAAGAAAAAAAAATTGAACTTTGGGATGCACCATAATTAATTAAACTATTTATCATGAATCATAATAACACCCAAGCTCTTGTAAAAGAAAAGGCCAAAAATGGTGATTAATAAAGTTAGGAATGGAAACTCTATTAAAACAATGATATGGGACAACATTCACCCACTATATGCAACCAAAATAGGGTATGCATGCCCATCACCAAACATTGACCAATATCTTACTCATTTTTTTTGTTTCTTTTGAACAAATTCATCACTATGGATGTGCTAAATGCAAGTTACAATACCTTTTTGAATTCCATAGGCAAAGGAAATATGAAGAAGAAGCACAAAAAGGATAGGTTGTCCACACACCAAAACGTTTGAAAGACAATTCACTAGACCCCCTTACTTTGAGACCCACATTTTCTTCATTTCTTGTCTTTTTTGGAGATCCAAAAGCTATGTGTGCACTAACTAAGGCTTTACAAAACATGTACAATGTTCAAGAATCTTAAACTCCAAATCACAAATTGTTTTAACATGTTTTTCACTGAACATTATCCCTTTTTATTTCAAAACCCCATATTTTCTTCATTTCTTGTTCATTTTAAGCAATTTGCATGGCTATGGGTGTGTTAAATGAAGTTTTACAATATTTTTTTGAATTCCAAACCCAACAAAAGAATGTCCAAGGATTATTATTTTTTGATACACTAAGTGTTTGGTCATTAATTTGCTTAAACTATTCTTCCATGACACCATAATTTGTTCCATATCCTTACCCAAAAGTGTGGGCTTGTATTGTATATATGTGAACTAAAGGGAAAAAACATCCACTACACTTTATTGATAGTAAAAACTTTTAATTGGGGAGCATTAAAATTATGAATTTTCTGTGAACGGCCAATAAAAATGGCCCATTAATTTATTTTTTAAAACGACCTTTGATATGCACCCACAACTAATTAATATGGATTGTAAATAAGTTTAATCATTGAGGGTATACATATGATACAGAGCTTACACTCCCCAAAACATTTACATAAGGCCTAGTGTTTCTTTTGGAATTTTTTTTGGTAACTAAAATGGTGATCATCTCGAAATTTTATTTTTTTTGGCCTTAAATTAAAAATAAAATACAAATATAAATTGAAACCTAGATTTGGTGTTAATCATTTTTTTATATTTTTTTGTTACACAATGAAAACCACATATATGAATTTCACAATTTTTACTTTTCTTTTTCCTCATTTCTTACAACTAAAAACATTCAATATCATTTTTTTCAAATTTTTAATTTTTAATTTTTCTTTTTTCTTTTTGGTGATATAAAACCAATAAAAAAAGGTTGATGGGGTTGTGTAAGTGTAAATGAATTTCTTTTACACTTCCCCATGTAAGTGTAAAAATCCTTCTTTACATGATAGGTAAATTCTTATACTTAGTTTTACACGGTGGGTAATATATGTGTATTTACACTTTTTGTACAATGTCAATTCCAACATGTTTTACAAGATATTTTAGATATTGATCAATTTAATTTTTGAAGGCAATAAGAATAAGCAAGGTAGTGCAATGTTTTATTATTATCAAAATTTTGTCAAATTTTCATCTAAAAAATATGATTTTTGTATATGCAAAAGACTTTTCATGGAAATAATGACCCAAATTCACCAAATTTTGACCAAAAAATCCAAATTACCATATTTATATGATAAGTTTCAATTAAGAGCAAAGAATCAAGAAGGATTCAATTTTTTTAATTTTCATATTGGTATGAAGCTTAAATTAATTTATGAATGATCACCACTTTGGCTACATCACAAAATTCCTTAAGAAAACATTTGACTAATGGGTATAGTTACCATGTTTAAAGCCATAATATGACTGCCATAAAAGAAAATTTGAACTCAAAATCTCAACCATGTCATGAGTAGGCTAAGTTAGATTGTTGTCTTAAAAACTGGAAAATGCACACATAAAAATAAAAATTTATATTTTGTGAGTTTACAAAATGTGGATTCAAGGTGAGTCCTAAGACATGGAGATAATTGTATTACAACATGATTGTTGCATAATAACAATTTCCATTGTTGAAAAAAATTTTGGGTCACCCATTTGTCATGGTCACTTGTTAAAAATCCTAAATAACCATGAATCATGATTCCAAACAAAAAAAACTACAAAGCCCTATGCCATTGTTGCAAAAGTGAAGGAATCCATTTATTTTCATACATGGAATCCCATGCACATGTACAAAGGCACAAAGAGGGCAAGTTAGTTGTGTTAAAAAAACTTTAAAAAATGGCTTCTATCATTAACAAGATAATAAGGTTCAAATGAGTGTGCGTGGGTATGTTGTTATTGATATGTCCTCAAGTCCTTTCATGTATGCTTCATTATTAGGTTATATTGATTTTACATAAATAAGTTCAAATAAATAATATATCTTATCCATACCGAATGAATATATTTGGATAAAAGATATACCTTCACAACACTAGTTCAAACTAATGTTGTGTGGGCATATCCTATTAAGATATAGGTAAAGAATTGGTATAATTTATTTAGTGTATGTGGAGGGCACCTTACCCTCATTGACATTCCTACTTCAAAAGGGGCACCTTCCAAGTGAGGCGCCTCATTTGAAGCTTTTCAAACAAAATCACAACCATTAAATTTCTACTAAATCTTATGCTAGAAAAGAACCTTGAAGAGGGTTTTGAAAATTCAAGTCCCCATTTGCTCTCACCTTGCAGTGGGCCCTCATTTCCAAAATAATTGTTGTTGTTGGTCCTTATGCAATACTTGTTAAGTAAGGGTGCTCTAAAAGTAGGGGCCATGCCATACTATCAGCAATGACATTGTAATAGGCATAATCTTGTAAAGGTTATTGGTGAAGAAAAACATTGGTTGCCTTTCTTGTTGATAGGGTAAACTAGTTCATTGTCGATTGTTTACTAGCTATGGTTGAACACTTTGGTAGATCTTTTTTCAAATTTTCTCCATTTTGAGTGATTTAATATGTTATAGGATTACCTTTCCAAGCTCTACAAATTATCTTGGAAATGCAAAGCCAAAAGACTAGCCATATATATATATATATATATACATTTTTTCAAATTGCAAACACATTTGTTTTCATTTTTCTTCATTTTGAACGACTTCAATTGCTATAGGGGTGTAACCTAAATTTCTACAAATCATCTTTGAACTTTAATAACAAGAACAACATACAACGAAGTTTTTGGGTGTTCAAAAATTGGCCTTTGTAATGTTTGGTGGTTTGTTTTTGAGTTCTTTACCCTCCCTACTTTGGGGGGCCATAACTTTCTCAATCTTATTCTATTTTTCATTACTTTTAATGTGCAAGATGTGCCAATAGTAGCGATTCAAGTTTTGTTTGGACACCAAAAACAATAGAGCCCTCCCCTTGGATCTAGCCTGCCCTAAGCGTTTAAATGTTTGGTCATCAGCTAATTTACCCTCACACACTAATGTAAAGTGTGCGGGAAGTTCCTTTAAAGGAGCTAAGGTGGAGGGAACCCATGTTTGTAGGATTTCTTGGCAAAACATTGCAAAAAGATGTAGGTTTTCATTTTTATACCACTTGTGAGATTATTGGGTATTTTTGGAAAACAGATAAACTTGCACAAATATAGTTCAAAGTTCAAATTTCAAATTAATGTTGGTCAATTCTTAGATTTTGGAAGAATCATTAGGTTCAATTCTAAATTTTTTTGAGATTCAAGACCCAACTTTAGGTCTAATAAAAAAAATTCAAAAAGTAAAACCTAGTAGTCCTGGGGATGGGACACTTTTTCTAGACCTTCAATCCTCCAATTTAATCGTTCTAATTGTAATGTATCATGTCCTTTTACTTATCTTATTTGAATGAAATTTTAGTCAAAACAAACACCAGACAAATTTGAACTTAGTCAAATAAGATCACTCATTATGATATGTAGTTATGAGTATGTCAATCATCTTTATGTGCCTAAAATGTGTCATGTCTATTTGATTAAAATCTATTGTATCCATTTTGATTGACTTGCTAATTTATGTGTTAATTAGTCAACTTCTTGAATTTGAAACTCCACTCAAATGATAAATTTATGGTAACCTATGAATTGTATAAAAGAAAAAAATGGAAAAAAAAATTGGCCATACACATGAAAATTTCATTCAAGGTTTGTTGTTTTTTCATCAATGATCATTGTCCATCACCACTTTTGTCATGCCCGTACATGGCTTCATACATGATGGCCAGTTACGGGCATGCCCATGTGTGCTTTTAGGGTTAATGTACGGTCTTAGGCGATTATACATTATTAGGTACTTAAGGTTTTCAGTTTGTTGGCGACAGTATAAAAGGCCAAGCCTTTTTTTTCTCCCTTTAGTTTTTCTAGAATTCCTTTGTTAGAGAGTTTCCTCCATAATAAGCTAGGATTTCTAGATGCTCACGACGACCATTGCACGGCCACCGTCTACATACATTTCATTTTCTTCTTTATTTACAATTTAATTCTAGAAAAACTCCACTTTATGTTGCTTCATGTTGAAAGCCGCAAATTTCTTTTGCTTATGAGTTCTTGAGTTATTGTTGCTACTACTAGTGTTGCTACTGTTAGTGTTACTACTGCTGGAGGGTGTTAGTGTTGTTGTTGCCAAAGGGAGTTGGCATTTTTATAGGAAGGAGCTTGTGTTTTGCAAGCCAACAAAGTTGAGATCCTTGACAGGTTTCAAAGCTCCCCTTGTTTTTCTCTTTCTTTCTCTTTCTTTCATGCGTAGAAACTTGCCCTCCTTTGGCGACTATCGAATAATTTTTTTTTAAAAAAAAACAAAAATTTAGGCGACGGTGTTCACCATCGCTACATAGCAGCGTAGCACCACTTGTTGCAAAGCAACGTCGTTGCAACGATGTGAGCTTGCAACGTTCCTGTAACGCCAACTATAACGCCGTAACATTCCGAGTTGCAAGGTTGTAGTGTCGCAGCGTTGCGAGTTGCAGCAGCAGTGCCATTGTTGAGTAACAACGCCCAGCAATAATAGCTCTGCAGCGCCATCACTGAGCAATAGCGCCACAACAACAACAACGTTGTAATGCCATCATGAGCAGTAGTGCCATAGGAGTAACAGCGTTGTAACACCATCGTTGACCAACAATGCCACAATAGTGTCGTAGTAACGATGCTGCAATGTTGCGAGCTGCAATGCCATCGCTAAGTAACACCACCGTAGCAACAGCGCCGTGACATTACGAGTTGTAACACCATCATTGAGTAGTAGCGTCACAACGTTGCAAGTTACAATGTCATCATTGAGTAACAGCAACAACGCCACAACATTGCGAGCTGTAGCACCATTGCTTTTGCAACGTTGCAAGTGACTATGTTGCCATTGTTGCGACCTTGGTCCGTCCGACGTTTATCTGATTTTTGTTGGACTCTTGTTGGACGATTTGTTCAAGTTTCGTCCATCGAATTTCCATCCATCTAAGGACTTTCGTTTGATGTTCGTCGGACTTTCATCTTGCGCCCTGCGTCCGGCCGTCTTGTTGTCCTGCACCTTGTCATCTTATGCCCTGTCGTCCTACGTCCTACCGTTTCGCCGTCTTGTTTTTTCATCTGACATCTGTTTGAATTCTGTCCACGTTTCATCTAACCTTCGTTGGATGTTCGTTTGACCTTCGCACGACGTCTGTCTAGTGCAGGTTATTCCCAACAACGCATTATATTCTTCAAATCGTACGTTGTGTTTTTAGCTAATGTTATGTATTATCACAAAATTTTAGGGCATGAGACAACACCATGTCCTCGGATGATGACAGCACTACCGTTCAACCAGAGCCAAGGTATCAACTACGAAGTAACACACAATCCTTTGAGCCGATTTCTTTAAGTTCACGATCTTCACGACGGTACCATCAAGCATCCATAACACCACCGTCATCTAATAAAACTCTTACCAAGAATTCAAGTTTAAGTTACACTACATCAACAATACATCAAAGTCCATTTGGAGGGGTTAATCAGTGGGGTACGCCTGTTGCCACACCTACTTTCACACCATCACCATATATTCCGTTGCAAGCTGTGACCTCAACACCCATATACACCATGGAGGTCAACAGTTCCTTTGGGAGAATTGAGAAGTTTAGCGAAAGGCCAAGTACTATTTCTTTGACGGAGTTCAAGGCAACTTTCTCAACTATGGTTTGTGAATTGGAGCTCAAGTATGGCAGTAATTACACCGAGGCGTTTGTATTCAAACAATTGGCTCATTATGTGCACTATGAGGCATTGGATGTCTACGAGCAACATTCTGCAAGGATTTTGGGCGTCACCTAGATTCCCAGTCCAGCTTACGCCACAGCCATCATCACCGCCTTTCAAGCTACATTGCAAGCTGCAATTGCACATGACGAAACCGTGCCCAATAATCCAAACCTAGTACCTACCTCAGTAAACCTTTTTCCTCAACAACTCATTGCTATTATTGCAAACATTCCTCCCACTACTAATGTGCTAGCTTTTGCTAATCCAGTGGGAGAATTCTCTCGAATTCTTGAGCTAGAATTTCCAGTCAAAAGTTCTGAAAATTTTTGGAGCTCGCCACCTTCTCTCAGTAGAAGAATGAAACCCTCAAGATGCTCTACAGGAGGCTTCTCAAACTCAAAGAGGATACCCAAAGCATCACCGACCTAGAAGCTGCCCACCGGTATTTTCGTTCGTTGGAAGGTACTCTAACACTCCACGCACAGGTTTTGCAATGAGTCTTTGCAGAATTTGGAGACTCGTACACTTTGCTAAATGTGTACAACATTTCCGAAAAGTTGGAACTAGCTCATGCACACTATGAGGCCAGTACTATGAGGCCTCCATCATGTTCAAGGCCTCAACCTACACCAGCTGCGCCAATTAGATCATCACATTCTTCTTCAAGGACTAAAGCGATGCACTCAGCTACACCCATCCTACCTTCTTGCAACTATTATGGCAATCTTGCCCACAAAGCTAGTGAAAGCAACATTCCTTCCGAGGATATCTTTTGTGATTATTGTGGGAAAAAGGGACATCAGGAATCTGTCTGTTTTGCCAAGTTCCCAGAACGGAAGCAACTTCGATTACAACAGCAAAATCTGCCAGTATTTTCCGCTATCCCTCAACCAAAAGCCAAGGCACCTCAGCCTTCCACTCAGGTTTTGCCCACCAAGGGTAATTCCAACAAGAATGCTAAGAAGAAGGAACATAATGCTGACAAGAGGGAGGTGCTTCAAGCCCATGCAATTCAAGTTCATACTTTACAAAATGAACTTGAATCATTAAGGGCCTAACTTGCTAATCTAAAAGGCAAGTCCTCCCAACCAGCTAATCATGCCCAACCTATACAAGGTTCAGGATCACGAGAGGGACCTCCTAGGTCGTTTTATGGCCTCCCACATGATGCCATGGTTGGGGAGTATGTTTTTTCCACTCCACACAATTCTAGTCTCACACCAAAATTTGCTACTTCTTTTTGCCCTTCCTATGTTGCGGCACAAGAAACTAGTGTGGCACCCAGAGTTTCTACCATTAGGTAGGTAATTCAGACTGATGGACTCGCATCTGGTTCAAGTCCTATTACCAAAGCTAGAGGAGCTTGAGCAATCATGCCACAATCTTTTCGTCCTCTCAACATGGAAGAAAAACGCACCTTGTTGGCAAGGGGGGAGGAGAATACTACACCACAAGCTGTCAGGGCATCAAATTCTTGTGTCCCAGGAGTACATGTACATAAGAAAACACACAATTTTTCACTGATCAGCTTATGGAATGCCAACTTCAAATGCATGAAGTGGTGCAAAAGCTTGTGAGTACACCAGTGTTTAGTTTTCAAGATTTGAAGCTAAACACCAGGGACATAATTACAGTATTAGAGGATACCCTGAACACTACATCAGGTCCTCTACCAATCCCTGATCCACATGCTACAGAGGTCCCATCTAACACCTTGGAAAGACATTTGATTAGCTCACGTGTTGCAGATGGTGTTCGTAATCTAGTCACTAGTTCTAGCATGGCTAAACTAGTGGGCTTTCCTACCTCTAATTCTACATTCACAAATCAGAAGGGAATTCAGAACACCTCACTTGTGAATTTGTTGCTCAACAAAGGTGTTGTGGATAGCCATTCTTTCCACAAAATCTCTCACTCATTTCAGAAGGTGGTGCCTAGTGAGAGAACTTCCATTGCCACCGAAGTTGCCATTATCAACAATACTAGGTCAGCAATCCAAGTGGGAGGACATACACCCAGAGTGGTACTTCTTGACACAGGTGCCCAACCAGTGATTCTTGGAGTTTAATTCGCCAAGAAGATGGGCATGCTTGATTTCAAACTATGAAAATCTATGTGGCAGATTCGCACCGCTAATGGGAACGTAAAGGAGGTACTTGGGGAAAGCTCGGATTTGATTGCACTTAACTTCAATGAAAGTATAGATCAGGAGCTTTGCTTACATGTCAGATGTTTAGTCACCAATGCCACCAGTTATGATGTGCTCATTGGGCAAGAGGCCCTATTTCCACCAGGTTTCACAATTAACAACTGGTTCGAACATGCATACTACCAAGCGGATTGGGAGACTGATGGCCACCACCTAGGATACATACCCCTTGATTTACATGGGAACCATAGTCCTATGGCTCATTGTTATATGCTCAAGGAAGCACACACCATTTCTTACATCCAACAAGCTAGCCACGAGTGGATAGAGGGAGATGAGGAGGAGATAGCTTACGCTCAAGCTACTGAAAGTTTGAGGGTGGTTCCTACTGACATTCAACATGGACCAGAGGTTTTACAGAGGTTCAAAGTAGCCCACAAGCCCTTGGTCAAAGCTTTGTCTAATTTTGAGAGCATGGAGAGCCATGGCAAACCGATTAAGCCATTACTTCGTTAGCTAATCACCTCGACACCACCTAAGGAAGGGATTACATTACTAGAGCTCTTTGGTGGTATTGGTACAGGTCTCGAAGCCTTATTATAATTAGGGATGGTGGTTCGGAGGTATTTCTACGTAGACATTAATCCTGTTGCAAGGGAAGTGGCGACATTGAGAATGAGGGAGTTCACAACAAGATTTCCACAATAGTTTGCAACCACCGCATGGAAGGCTAGTTTCACATTTTTGCCCTTTGACATACAACTAATTCAGAAGAAGCATATGGAATTACTTGGCCTCATCGACCTCATCATTTCAAGTTGGGAGTGTCAAGAATTTTCAACAGTTGGATTCGGAGAAGGCTTGAATGACACAAGATCTGGTCTTTTCACGGACATGATACGATTGATCACCTGGGTTCAATCCATTTCTCCTACACTTGGTTATGTAATTGAGAACACCCCTTCTCAGCTTGATCAGAGGGAGAAAGTCCAGGAGCACTACACACTAGTCAAGCATTACCTTGGAGAGCCGCTCCTACTTGATGCGGCACAATGCGGTTCCTATGTGCACCAACTGTGCAGCTAGTGGACCAACTTGGCACCACTCTCAGTTCTACAACTAGCTCTGAAATACACTATCAAAGACCCCAACCTACAGGTTTCTCACATATTGGATGATCAAAGTTCTTGCCAACCAGTTACAAGACAAGAAAAACCTCTTTGGTTTCCTGCAAACACAATAGGAAAACCAAAAGGTGCTTGGCCCACCTTTGTCTCCTTCCCAAGAGCACATGCCTTTCAAGGAGATGGACTAGGCCTAGTGTATCGTCATGCTTCAACCACTTGGGATGAACCAAGCCCAGAAGAAAGAGAAAGGGCTATGGGGTTCCAAGCTGGCACTAGTAGTCACACTAAGGTGACTAGATTGGAGCGTAATGCTCTACTAGGGAGAGGCATGGACTTGAATTCCCTACATGGTTGTTGGTAACTTTTCTACTCTTTCAAATGTACATAACGCCAACATTAATTCAATCAACTTGTAGTTCTAGCGATGTAACCACATGGCACCCCGACCAAGTACACTTGCCTATTTTGAACACTCTACATTTCACTCTGAGTGTTGGGGGGGAGGAGGTACCATGTAATTTGACTCAAGTTGTGTCTAATACACCTAGAGGTACGTCAGCTTCTAGAGAAATAATTACAACCTTCTACGAATCTACGCAGTTGGATAGTGGAGAACCCAATACACTAGGTTCTTCAAACACACTTTCTAATTCCATTCCATGTGTTTCCAACTACCCTTTCATTATGGGGAACCACTCACCAAGAAGGAGAGAGACCAAGTCATAAACTTGCTAATTAAATATGAGAATGTGTTTACATTATCAATGAAAGACTTAGGTAGGTGTAAGACCATGCAGTTCTCTATAGACCTTACAAATGAGACACCCATTTATCGAAGGAGGCATAGGTTGAGCAAGCATGAGTGGGAATTGGTAGATGAAAGATGCAAAGAGCTCCATGAAGTTGGTCTCATTCAGCCATCAAGTTTTGATTTTGCAATCGTTATAGTAATGCTATCAAAAAAAAATTCAGCTGGATTATGGATTGAAAAAAGGATGTGCGGGGATTATAGGCCTTTGAACCTAGTTACACTTCAGGATAGGTACCCCATGCCCATCCCTGAAGAATTGTTTGATATCATTGGAGATTTAAACATCTTCACAATTGTGGATCTGAAGCAAGGTTTCAACTAGATTGTGCTTGTTGCGAAGGATCGCAAGAAAATGACATTCCATGGAAGCAACAAGTTATGGGAATGGCTTGTGATGCCTTTTGGATTGAAGAATGCACATGTCTTCTTTCAGCGAGTCATGGTTCTCGAAGGGGCAGATTTCTTGAAGTGCTACATAAACAACGTCCTAGTGCATAGCAAGGGACTCCTACAGCATTTGGCTCATCTTGAGGCTCCATGAAGTCAATATGAAGATCCATCCTAAAAAGTGTGAGTTTGCTGTCACCTTAATAATCTACCTTGGACATAGAATTTTACCAAATGGTATTATGGCTTATTGGGCCAAAGTAGTAGCTATTTTGGAGATGCCCAATCCTACTGATGTTCACATGTTGAGGAGCTTCATCAAATTATGTAATTACTACAAAATTTATGTCCAAGACTTTAGTACTATTGCTCATCCTCTCTATGCATTGTTAAAAAAGGATGTTGCTTGGACATGGAATGATGAGGCTCAGGAAGCTTTCAACACACTCAAGGAAAAGCTTTCAAAGTTCCCCATTCTGAGAAGACCTGATTTCAACAAGGTCTTCATTCTACACACTGACTGGAGTGCTCTTGGTATTGGAGCTATTCTTGGCCAACTTGATGAGGAAAGAAAGGAATATGTTATCACCTATGCATCTCGAAGCAACAACAAGACTGAGAGCAACTATTCTTCATACGAAGGGGAGTGCCTTGCTATTGTATGGGCCGTCATACATTTCAAGCCCTATCTTTATGGCACCAATTTCACTTTATATACCGACCACCAGCCTATCAAGTGGTTGATGACCAATGATAAGCTTATTGGTAAGTTAGATCGTTGGGCACTTATACTTCAAGAGTATGAGTTCAAGGTTATTCACCGACCTGGTATTACACATCAAAATGCGGATACCCTGTCGCAAAGACCCCTCACTACCTCTGAAGATTTTTCAGAAGTGAGGCAAAATTTTGACCAGATTCGAGCAATACATGTATCTGAGGCATCTAGTTATCTTGCATTACTGCAATGTAACCTGGTTGAGCATCCCATTCTGGATATATGGGAGGATTTGGACACTCTGAGGTTTCTTCAACATGGGGAATACCCTCTCCAAGTTACATCAAGTCAGCAGGATCACATACAATAGCGGTCCAAACGTTACTCATGGAGGGACAATCATCTCGTTCAATGCTTACCACAAGGCAATAAAATGGTTCCACCACCACATGAACAGCCTGGTCTTATTCAAAAGGTACATTTGGAGCTTGGACACTTTGGAATTAAGCGTACTTATAGCCTTCTCGCTCCTCATTACCATTGGAAAGGTATGTATGCTCAAGTCCGAGACATCATTGCTAGGTGTGAACAATGTGATAGAGTGAAAACTTCTTTCTCCTATCAACAATTCACGCTTTCTCCACTCCCTATTCAGGGCATGTTCTATCGTTTGTCATGTAATTTAGCTAGAAAGTTACCACAAACCTCCAGGGGTAATGTTTACATCATGATTATGATTGAACATTTTTCAAAGTGGGTTGAGCTTGTTGTGCTACTAGACAAATCATCACACAGCACTAGCCAAACTTTCTTACAACAAGTTTTAAGTAGGTTTGGGGCTTGTGCCAAGTGCCTTACTGATCAAGGATCATAATTCAGGGGAGAATTCCAAGACCTACTTGACCATGTTCTCATTGACCATTGTTGAACTTCAAGAGATCGTCCCCAAGCTAATGGCCTTGCAGAAAGGATGGTTCAAACATGCAAGAAGGGACTTCGGAAGATTTGCCTCACTAAGAACAAAGAAGATTGAGACCTGGCCCTCCCTTTACATTGCCATGGGTTACAAGATGTCCAAACATGCCTCTTTATCTCATTTCTCTCCTTACTTTTTACTTTTTGAGAGACATCCCATTCCACCCTCTTCCATTATTGTTCAAATGGACCAGGTTGTGGACTTGGACTCCCCAACCACTTGGGCTAAGGTCATTGCAGAAAGGGATGCTCTATTCAAGAGGGTTATGCCCATGGCCATGGAGAATCTGCCCATTGCACAACATTGAGACACCTTGCGATATGCACACACACGAGGTGGCAGTTACAAACCTAAGGTGAGACAATTTGATGTTGGTGATTTTGTGTATCTCCAATGGCAACCCAATGATACTCTAGACACTTCTTCTGATCGCACTATCTTGAGGATTAAGGCGATCAAGCCTTCAAGTGTGTTAGAGTTACAAGGAGCTAACGGATGCACAATTCAGGATCATTCCAAAAATTGTGCACCCTGCCACCTGCTAAACTTGGATCCTACCATCATCACGTCAACTTGGATTCTTCCACTTGATTATCCATGTTAGGTATGTCAGAGGACAAACGATGTTGATCAGATGCTGTTTTGCGACAACTGTAATGGTGGATACCATCTCTTCTGCCTCAAGCTGGAGTTCACTCAAGTTCCCGCCGGCAATTGGTATTCATCATGTTCTCCTACAACACCTTAATTCCTACTCAAACCATGCCACATTTTTCCTAGCTTAGGTCTAGGGGGTGATACATGAGAATTTCATCTCAACCTCCTCTTGTGCATTGTATATATATGTGTGTGCATGCATATCTTTTTGGTTGATTAATTTATACCTTTGACTAGCTTTAGTCTTTTTGTTTAGTAGAATTTACTATGTATTTACATCCTTATGACACCATACGTCACGACACTACACGTCACGACACTTCCTACAATTTCCAAATTTGCTTAGGAGCTTCACACCCTCGTCCCCCCTCCCCCCCATCATGGTTGGATCATCTCATTGACACATCTACTGATTATCATTTGTAAATATTGTCCACCTTCCCATTTTGTCTCACAACTCTTCTCCTTCCTTCATGTTTTTTTAGTCACAAGGTTTTTGCATTAGGGGTACAAGTTGTCACAAAGGTGCTCACTTTCATTATGTTGGTTGCGACCACTCTTACATTGATGCCAAGTTTGCAATTGAGGGGGTTCATCAACAAATCTTCAAGCCCTACAAATATGGGTAGATCTTCAAGTTTATGGTCAAGTTTCATTAATTGTTAATGGGCATTAGATTGGATTTTCTTGGAGCTTTATTTTAAAATAATCCTTTATGTTGAAGCACCTTTTTGAACATCACAAATGTGACATCTTTTAAGCTAAACCTTGGTTCTATTTTCTTTGCATTCTTGTTTTATTGCATGTGCATGTGTATACAAAGTGTGGAGACATTGTTTTAATGAGTGGTGGGGAGATTCAAAGGTTTATGCATCAATTGTTCCACAATCAACACCATGATTTGACATTACAAAATATTCAAAGTAAGTAGGTCAAAATTTTGCTTCAATTTTTAATAAGTTAAGGTCATGGTTTTTCAATGAGGTTAACTTGTGTGAATATGCAATCCATTGTCACCATTGTTATGGGTTGTTGAAGCCTTTTATTAGGTTTAAGGTTTTCAACTCTAAGTGTTTGTAAGATGATGGTATTAAAAACATCAAAAAACTAGTGTATTATTATTGTGACAATGGTGTTCATTTCCAAGGTTTGGGGTTATCAACTCCAATTGACAATCTTTTTTCAGTTTGTGTCCAAAATAATGGGCCTTAACACGTAGGTAGTTCTAACATCAATCCACATATGTGTACAATTTTTATAAACTTGATTTCCAATAGTCAATAGTTTCTTTAACAACAATAAGTCTAAATGTTTTACAATTCCAAGCTCTCAAGAGTGATTGGTAAGCCTAAGGTCTATGTTTCATGCAACATAGAAATAATTGTCATACATATTATGATTTACATGTTTTCTAACCTTTATGTGAGCATGTTGGAGGTCTAGGAGGTATTTGATGTTGATGCCCTTGGACATTCCACATTAAATTTTCCAACCATCATTAGCACAAGAGTGTAATTAATTAGAACTTTCAATCCAACACATAATTTTTTTTGCTATCATTATTTGCAAGCACTTGATGTTATGTTTTGGATTGTTAATTTGAGGATTAAAGTAAATAATAATAATTCTGCATTTTTGTGCAAAAGTAGGAAAGCTCTAAAGCTTATGCCTTGAAAACTTTTGAAGTTTCCAAACTCCCAATCTACAAACCAAAAACCATGGCATATTTTTCTATATAAAATTGGATTATCAAACATTACACTAAATATTTATCAATTATTATACCAAAGCGACTAAACAAGGATGTAAACACCATCAACAACCAATTTGCTATGTCCAAATGATAAGTTACAGGTCATGCAAAAAAGGACAAAAGAAATTCCCATCCACAAGTGTCATTGATCCAATCATCATTCTCCAAAGATTTGTTTTGTTACAATACATGTTGGTATCTAGGACCATGAATTTGTTGTTTTATTTTTAAGAATTTATTTCATCTTGTTGACCTTCAATACTATACCCAAATAAAATGGGATGTTGCATTTGCTATGAGGATTTGACTATTGTACCAAAATCACAACCTATTTTTACATTCTTTGGTCATTGGTTTCATGATGTCCCTATTTTGTGAACCCAAAAGAAAATTTCATCACTAATTGTTATGATGCAATTACAAGGATTGCCAAAAAGTGGGCACATTGCAAAGAGGCAAGCAAATAGCCAAATTAATGCAACCAATCCTATCAAAAAACTAACTAGCCATCAACTTTTAAACCATAAGTGTTTTTGCTAGTCTACAATATATCCTTTAATTTTATAAATTTTTATGGAATGTTCTAAAGACTATCCCCATATGCAAATGCTTAGTAGCAAAACCTTAAGCTTATATCCCATCAAGATAATTTGTTGAATCTATCAATAACCTACATGTAAATTTCTATAATTTTGAATTTTGGAACTTTGGTTTTCAAGCATGTGTTATGGAAAAAGATGGGTATTTATTTTGTCTTCTTTACATTGTATGTACCTTACCATATTTATGCCCCACAACTAGGTAGAAGTTGTTTAAATTAGTTGGTGTTTGCCCTAAAATAATTGAAGCCATCTTACTTTAAGTTGTGTTGATTTTGATTACAAGTATTTATTGCATCTTTTGTTAGCTATTAATGTTGTATGGTTGTAGGTAGTTGCTAAAAACCATGGCACCCTTAAAGAATCTTACAAATTTCAAGTTTCGACTTTTATTATCTAGAAATGGCATGATTGGTACTTTGGGTGAAGTTAGATTCTACAAACATCCTTTTGAATTTGGCCCCACATTAAATACAACCATTGTTTGCATTAAAATTAAGCAATTTGGTCCATGGTTCTTATTGTATGCCTCCAAAAGAAAAAGGTTTCATGACAAATCCAAAGGAATTTCTAGGTACTTTAGCAACCAAATTCCCCTATGTTAAGTTAATCATAAGGGAAGACGACCAAATGTGCCATGTGAAGTGAAAAATTTGCATAGAAGTTGAACCCAAGGATAAAATTTTGGTGCCCAAGTTGGAGGGGTTCCATAAACACAATGGGAGAAGGAAATATAAATTACCAAGACTTGGACAAAAATAAGGTGAATTTTACATTAGTTCTGATAGTCAACATGTGAAAAATGAAAGGATATACAACGCTATAAAGCTTGATATAATTATTGACCAAGTGATTTTATTATTAACCAACTTCCAAGTGATT
>Ga0116229_10000587_pt1 | contig 50018 bp, 37 predicted proteins | sample S1TSphgellanicum_3_FD_87313 | JGI IMG/M metagenome (GOLD analysis project Ga0116229, IMG submission 87313) | Host-associated microbial communities from peat moss isolated from Minnesota, USA - S1T2_Fc - Sphagnum magellanicum MG | ecosystem: Host-associated > Plants > Peat moss > Unclassified... | reverse complement strand
TAGCCTTGGCGACCAACCGCAGAGAATACTATAGGGAGTAAGGTGGTGGCTTACTCCCAAGTCCGGGCCGTGGTGAGTCTTGTGTGTCCAAGTGCCCGTGGCAAGTCCCCACACCCAAGGGTGTCCCGAATGCTAAACTAACCTCTTGTGATTGGTTTTGGATGCAGATTCACACAAGCTAAACTAATCCCTCTTCCTAGTCTAATCCATGGGCTCCCAACTCGACCCTCTACCCCTTTTTAGAATTGGAAGCCGGGAGCGTGCTACTAAGTCACAATTTTCGCAACTTGACTTTGTGAAACCCTCAAGTGGGTTTCACCCCGTGACTTGGGAGCACGTCAGTAGAATTGGCGAGTAACCAACAAGAAAACAAAATAATCTTGCAAGTTGCAATGAAGACAAGGCGGGGGAGGTGACGATGTCACAATAATTAACATTATGCGCAATAACAACCTAATTCATCAACACATAGATAGGTAGGCAAGCAAGGTGGCTACAAAATGGTTAAAGACCAACATTAACAAGGTTAATATCAATTGTAGACCACTTGTGATAGGTTGGTGTCAACCTCTTGGCAATTTTCGACTTTCACATGATTGAATGCAAAACTAGCCTTAAATTCAATTGTTAGGATTATGGCAAAATGGATGGTTCAAATCCATCCATTTTAACAAAGCCATGTTGTTTGGCCCCATTAGAACACACCATTAGAACATTATTGTGCAATATTAGAAATGTGTCCATCTATCCATTTGTTTATGTGAGGCTATTTGGTCTACCTACTAACCTACCCCATCTATTTGTTGGATGTTCACATGTGTAACTCTATCCCCTATAATATGAATATGCCACCTTCCTCTCTCATTCCTTATGAAAGCTTGTGAAATAGTTGTGGTTCTTTCCTTGCCCTTGACCTTCTTACTTTTCCTCTCTCCATGTTGTTACCATTGTTTTGGTCTACTTGTATGACTTTTTAATATAGTTTTTGGCTTTCAAGCCATGGGTCATTAACATCACTACATTGCAACTACCTTCAACCTTGTAATTGTAAAAGACAAATTCCAAATATATATTTCAACATGTGACAATACCAACAATAATTCAAATAATTTCTTTAACACAAGTGTCATAAATGCTAATGAATGGAAATTTGAGTTTTTTCCATAAAAATATTCACTCCAAAACTTCAACCTTTAAAACAATTTTTTGAAAATTATTTTAAATAATTGGTTTACTTGATCACCATATTATTATGGCATTATTTGAAACCACATTATTTCATTCAAATTCAAAGCAACACAAAACATTGATTTATGCTAGTCACAAAATCAATAGGCCTTAAATTGTTGATGAAATGATTTTTTTCTATCAAATTGATTTTAAAAACTTTAAAGTCCGTGGTTAATAAAAGTTGTCTTGTGGTTTGTGATGATTGTTTAACAAAAAAAATTCAAATTGAATTTATTCCATCATCATCAAGTAATCATGATGGGAGATTTGAAAACTTCACATCAACCTTCTTTTCTGCATTGAATTTTGCACTATTGAAAAACGTTTGATAATACTTGCATGATGTCCTTTCATTTTTTGGATAGCCAAAATTGGTTAAACCAACTTATGGATGATCATCACCTCAATTACACAAAATTTGAAAAGAAAAAAACATTGTTCCACATGGTGGCACATTTAAAAAATAAATATGTTTTTCATTAACTTGGAAAAATATCAAAATTGTTTTTTTCCCTATCATTTCAATATTGTATGCCTAAATTATGTACCAACATCATGAAGCTAGCTTTTATCTTGAAGTTTTATTTTCATATTTTCATGAAGTTTCCATTATTGTCCAACCTATGAAGTAATTGACATTTAAGAACAATTGCAAGGATTTCAAAACAAATATTAATTAGACGTATTTTTATCCCATCATATGAGAGTTTGTTGCATGGTTATGGTATTCATGGAGTTTGTTATAAGCCTTAATAACATATGTTTAAAAAATATAATGTTCAAACCATTAAATGACATTGGATTAAAGCAAAGTCTATCAATTATTCAAAGTCTAAAACTAAAGCAACAATTCATATGGGCATCTCTTCTATAATTCCATGATTATACATGTATGTTATTGGGTCTAGTCATGGTTGGGGATACTCAAAAGGATTATTTAATGGGAAAATGACAACATAACTCAACTTTCAAGTTTTATATTATTTACCACATTATAATCATAAAGTGTTATTATGTGTTTAAAATTAGAATAATGTTATAGTAAGCAAATTAAAATATCTAAAATCAAATTGAATATTGTATAAACGACCTTTTGAATCCTTCAAATGTTGGATGCACGATTGAGTCTCAATATTGGTAGAAATTGCATTCTTTATAACTGCATACAAGATTTTTAAAAATGATTCAAATGCACATGGTTGTTATTTTTTTAAATGTTATTATTCTAATTTTTCAACAATACATGTTCAATCATTTTACAAACCTTCCCAAATCTATGTGGAAACTTGCATTTAACGTAGTTGATGCGATTTTTTAATTTAGAAGTCCTAAAAGGAAAACCCACAAAATCCAAATGAATAATGACCATAAAGCTTTCAAAAAATATGCTTTTGGGACAAAAAAATTGAAAAAAAAACAAAATTTGCAACTCATACATGGACTTATGAAAATATGGTCAAATTTTAACCATTCAAAAGTCCCTAACTATCAAAAAAATTAGGGTTTTCAAATAAAAGATTTTTCATATGAATTTATCATCTTATATTGCATCATATATTGAGTCCCAATAATAAATTTGGAATGTGAATCAATATTATTTTTTTCATTTTGTGAACGTCCAATCAAATGACCAATCCATATTTTTTAATTCAAAAGTTCATTACTACTAACAAATGAGGCTTTTTATCAATAAATAACCACACAATTCTCTTCATACTGAAATTGTTTGTCTAAAACCCATTGTCAAACATCATAATTAAGAATCGATTAATCACCATATGCATTTGAACTAAGTGTCCCTTAGGAAAAAGTTCATATTGTTGCAATAGTGAGACACTCAATCTTGCGTTTACCCCCAAACAACTATGTTAATTGTGTTATAAATTGTAGCAATACCCTCCTTAAAGTACATGTTCATATTCTTAAAAAATGCATACCTTTTTTTATCCTTTTCCATGTTGCTCCCATTTGTGACAAATTGTGTAATCATATCACATCCTTTTCTTTTCTAAATGTGTATTTTTAGCACTTAATATCACACTAACAGTTTAACCTTCCTTTTAATCATACAACAAAGTTGCATTTGGCCATTTTTCTATTATTATCCTTTTCACACATTGGCTCATACAAACAAAACTTCATAGCCCACTTATCTTATAAGCTCTATATAGTTTTTTTGGGTTTTTTCTTCTTTGATTCATTGGTTGTTGGACGCATAACAATGTCAAGTTGTATGGGACTTTTGTAACCATCAATCATTCCTCTTCAAAAGTGGGACAAATGTCAAAGATTACCATCACAAGGGGTCTAGGGTAATGAGGACACAAATGAAATAAACAAAAGAATTTGTGTACCACCTCCAATGGTAGGGTTGTTATTGCAAGTAGATCCTTTTAAATTGGCCAATTCAAAAGCAAAAAGAAAATGCAATATTTCAATTTTGAAAGGTGGTGCTAAGGGCATAATAGCCACCAAGAACTAAACCTTTGATGCAATAGACCAACTTGGGAAAAGAAAAATCATATTACAAGCAAGATGACAATTGAATAACCAAAAATACATATTGTCCCCATCTACGTGGTTGAATATTCACTTCTCAATGTGATTTGATGATCCTCAATCCTTTGATTGCCTTGTGTGACACATAATACCATCATAGAAAATTTTGCCACTAGAGAAAAACCATCGGATGGGCTTGGCAATTTGATTCCTTGAATAGATGAACAAATACATGGACATATGGCTCCACTTTTTATGCTATCAATGTCCATATAAGTGAGAATAGATGATGAAAATCTATTATAATATATATTTTGGGTTTTACAACTTGGGTTTAACAATTTGAGATATTTATGACTTAGGTTAAACAATTAAACAAATTGTAAATAAGAACCCAAATCATAAATCCCAAGATGTGTTATAATAAAGACATTCACAATGTGATGGCAGAACCCCAGCCCACCCTGTTCCATAGTGTGCTTTAAATGACAGCTATTGAAGACGTTCATATTGATAGTAGAGCAAAACAAAGTTACAATTTACAAGCCAAAGGGATAGATGAGGCATGTATTGCATAAGGAAGCAAAGGACTGTTCCTGAGGACATTCTGTAGGCCCCGCTTTATAACTAGGAGTCAGGGCCAATGTTCAACCCAAATCCAGCATTCTTATTGGTGCAAAAGTTGAAATTAGCCCCAAGGGCTTTACCCTAGAAGTCAAGGCTGAGATGGATAAAAACTTTTCAATCTGCCCCAAGTTAGTAATAAATGCTGAACATTATGGCCTTGTATTGGCCCCAAGGCAGAAAAAAAAGGATACCATCAAATTTGGGAGGCCAATTTACAACCCTTGGGGCCAATGTTCCAGCATTTATTAATATCCTGACATCAATGTTCTAGCATTTATTACTAACTTGGGGCCAATTTGCAACCCAAAAATGTTCAAAGTTGGCCCCAAGTTTTTTTTGGCCCTGATTCCTAGTGTAAAGTGGGGCCTTAGTGAGTAGTTCGGCCTAAACAAAATTGTGCACCAAAGAAATGTACATGTACATTTACAAATTCATGCTTCAATTGCAAAGGCTTGGTCAATGTAGCAGGACTATCATTATATCCCATTGCAAGCTCCAAGTTCTCGAGTTTGGACTTCCATGTGCAACTCTCCTGCTACATAGTGACAAATAAAAGGTCTCCCCGGCAAATGTAGCAGGACTGTCATCATATCCAGTTCTCAAGTCTGAGTTCTGAAGTTATAGACTTACATGTGCAACCGTCCTGGTACATCGAGAAATAAAAGGACTCATGTGACCCAAGCAGCACCTCCCATTGCATCGTCCATTGGAAACCCGTTACAACTATACTTACTACTCACACAAATTGGGGCAGGAATTTTTCATAAGGATAACTTTAAATTTCTTAAAGAGTTAATTTGTTCAGGAAAATCTTTGTTTTTTTAAAATTTAATTTTGCTTCTTTGAGCTTGGATGAATTTCAATCACCTAATTTGATCAATTGTAAGCAGATGGCAATCCGATCCAAAAAATAATCAGTGACCTTTGATCACATGGATTGTACAAATGATGTTATGGAGAATTTCAAATTCTGCACACTTTAAGATTTGTCTTCAATTGATATGATGAAGATGGGTTTGAAATAATGAATTTCAGTTATTTCAGGCTTTGATTGTTTGATTTCCTAATGTCTTCTGTGACACCATTTTCCAACAATCAAACTTATTATTGAGTTCAATTTCATCAAGTGTAATCGAGTAGTCAAAGGCTTCTGCCTCCGTTTGAAACCGGATGAAAGACTCCCATTCTGACATTCGGCAAGGCAGGGGTTCACACGAGTCTCAAATTGTAAAAAATGTCAGGTAGATTGATTTCCAGGGGATGATTGGTAAGGGGATTCTGAAATCACCACCACCAACTAGTTGCTAGCTCAAGCTCAATTAATGGCGACTTTATTTTCCCAATAAGTTTATTCAGCAATGAGCATGCAAGCTTAACTTCTACTACTGTCAATACAAATTTGAAATTTGAGCAATTTAATGAGAGACATAATAGAAATGAATCAGCTCTCACCTCAGTCCCTCTAAGCTGCAGAATGCACACAGTGTGGGGGTCTGGACTCTGGAGTAGTCTGAACTCATGTTACAACTAAGTAGGAAACAAGTCGTACTGAATCCTGATAGTGCAATTGCCTGACATTCTGAAACTAGCACATGTAAACGAGGGTGACGTTAAAGTCTCATTCACCGTGCAATTACGTCAACAACATTAAAACGCCTAAGTCAATCACATTCCAGCAATTTATAACAACACTAGACTGGTACACTAGACTGGTTGAAGCTTGTTTTAAAATTGTGGGTGACATAGTCTCACACCAAGATGGCAGGTGAAAGACCAAGCTCATAGGTACAATGATGGACTGACCTCCTCAGGCAATCTTCCCTGGCACCCATCACTTTATATTCACTGCAAAAGCTCATTTGTGTTTTACTTTTTAAGCCTTCGACAAATATTCAGTTCACTTAGAAAGAATGTTTTTATCAACACGCTTGAACACACTTGAACGGGATGAAATGGCATAAATGGGGGATTCAAATTCAAAAACCAGTTTTAAGTGGGGAATCAGGAAATTTTGCCCTGATCTTGATTTGGGTTTTGCAAGCCCTGGTTGACATGTTATGAGGCCTCTCAAGATGACTTGAGTCTTGGACACACTAGATTGCCCACCCATCCCGGAAGAGGCAATCCACAAGGCTGTCAACAGCTTCAAAACATTTTAGTGGTATCGCTTGTGGATGGGGGCGTTACCCACCAGCTTAAGGTGCATGCCTGAGGCAATAGCTGAGGGCGGCCCTGAATAGCATCTGTCCCGGGCTTTAGAACCCTGTCAAGCATAACTCACTAAAGGGGTCCTTATTAATAGAATTAAAAATTCACCTGAAAAGTTTTGTGCCCAACAACCAACATTGAACATGATGCAAACTATCCATTTTGAGTGCATTGACCAGCAACATTGAGTGAGAGTAATTTTTTGTGATTGTTGCAAGGGAAAAAGGTGCAAGAAAAAATGGTGGACTTGTGAAAGATGGTCAAATGTGATGATTCCTTCATAATACACAAATTGAAGGGCCATAGTGCGATCAATCCTAGACATGAGGATTCAAAGTCTAATTCATAAGAATACATAGAGAAATTGTTCAAATGTGTGCAACATGAAAACTCACTACCATTGATTGACTTGGAAAGTTCATGCCCTTAACAAGGTTGCACTTGGCTCCTTGAGGTTGAACAATTGAAAGGGACAAGGCTAGTTGCAATCAAGGATTCAAAATCTAATTAACAAGAAAACAAAGAGGAAGTATTCAAGTGTGTGCAACATGAAGACTCACTACCATTAATCGACTTGGAGAATCCATGCCCTTAACAAGGTTACACTTGGTTCCTAGAGGTTGAACACTTGAAAGGGACAAGGCTAGTTGCAATCAAGGATTCAAAATCTAATTAACAAGAATACAAAGAGGAAGTATTCAAGTGTGTGCAACATGAAGACTCACTACCATTAATTGACTTGGAGAATCCATGCCCTTAACAAGGTTACACTTGGTTCCTAGAGGTTGAACACCTGAAAGGGACAAGGCTAGTTGCAATCAAGCAAATAAACATGTTGCTTTCATGTGATGAACCTACTATGCATTTAATTTCTAGATCATGACATAGTTTTTAGACATACCATATTGCAAACCATTATGACCATGAAGGTGATGAGAATGTTATTCCAAGAGCAAGCTAACAAAGCACACAACGTGATGTTGATGAATTTTGGCAATCATGTGGTGGGTTTAGGGAAATTGGAATGGGGGATGTTCCAATCACTTAAGGTTCACCATCTCAATTTGATAGGTGAAACCATGAAAAATAATGGCAATTAGGATGACCAGAGCTTTGATTGTAGGAATGGAAGTTGTGCAAGTTGAATTCACAATCTATATTACAAGTTTAATGTTTAATGTGAATGCCATGTCATTATGAAATTAGTTGTATGAACTTACACAATCACGAAAAAAAGGCAAGGTAGACATCAAGGACAAGACAAAGACACAACGTGGACAAACAAGGAACTTGACAAAAAGTAAAATATGGATGATTTTATTGCTTTAACAAAACATGATGCAAGTTAAGCATGAAATGAACTAAAATGTATAAAGGTCGCAACTTGCATTACCAAGATTGAAGGGTGTGCCCTTTGAACCTTTTATCATATTATCCAATGAAACTTTTTAAAAGATCATCAACTTTTTAAAAAGTTGCACCAACTAAACATTCTATAGGTTTATATTAGATAACCTTTAGAAATTATTTTTTAAAGATATTTTTGGAAAATCTTAAAAATTTCTCTTGTAATTTATTATTTGTGATAATAAATGTTTTACACAAAGGATAGGATGATGCATTTGTCTTGTATATGAAGAATATACAAATGATTGGGAACCTTTTAACATTCACACAATTGAAATTGAAGGTGGTTGAAATCACGTAGGAAATTATGATTACTTCTTCAAAAGTGAGATTCTATGTAACTAAGGGTCATTCAAATGGTTCAAGAGGTGCAATCTAGGCCCATGATTGAAAATCATCCATGGTCTAAAGGTTGCTCATGTAAAGGGTTTATGCCCCACAAATGTTGCATCAATCTACACAAACCTAATAGAGGTTTACAATGCAATACACCTTTCTTAGCCAATTTAACAAATGTGGAATCAATGTGATGAATTAAGTGACAAGTTTGGAGAAATGGGGGTGCACAAGCTTGAGTTAGGACAATGTCCATATTCATGCACTTGGTTACACTAAATAAGGAGTCATTGTGTGTATTCTCTTGCACCAATGTAATAAAGGAATCATTTCCAAAATTTTATATTTTTAAACTACGTAAGAAAATTTGCCAAATTTTCATTGAAAGGAATGAGACTAGAACTACAATAGCTATGCAACCAAAGTGAAAATGACTGCCATTTTGTATATAAATGGATTTCATAGTTCATTGCATTTGTTCAAATATGTGGATGTAACTTAAGTACAATTAACTATCACTTGTTGGTTTTAAATGGCCATAATTTGCATGTTACAATAAATGTTATGCATAAGACAACAGGTGCATTTGATTAATTTTTCATCACACATGCCATATTTTGCAACCTCTTGATGTTGCATTTTTCAAATTGTTCAAAACAATGTTTAAAACTTACAAAAATGTGCAGACAACCCTAATTAACAAAGGAAATATTTATGGAAAAGAAGACCTAGCACAATGGGTGTTTTTAATCCTTAGAAAAACATTAAATTCACATAACATATTCAAGGGGTTCAACACAATCAAAATTTAAACTTTTAACTCAAACATTATGTTAAATAAGATGCAACATAATGAAACATTTGTGAAGATAAAAATCCAAAATTTGATCAAGTTGATTTGCACATTAAATGATAAGGTTTTGGGTGAAATGATTTTAATCAATGAAACTATTTGCCACTATTATGTTGAAGTTGATAATTCTAAATGTGAACATTACAACAAAAGGTGTCCCTATATGTCAAGTGATTTCATTGGATTATGAGTGAATTTAGTAATTATAATCAATAGGACCTAGTGGAGAAGCAATGAATTCATTGGTCTAGTGAATGGGGATTAATGAACTGCACCCACATTTTACAATAGTGGGAGCACCTTGTGAAGGTCTCATTCTTGAATTGGAGAACAATCCAATCAATTCCTTAATGGAGGCAGGGCCCATAAATTCAATCACTTTAGCATTAAGGTTCTTAATGCAACCTAATAACCATGTTACTCATTTTTTTTCTATGCCTAAAGCCCCATGCTAGCCCATGCATTGGGTTTCAACAATAAAACCTTTCATATATCACTCAAAATCCATTATGATGACCTTTGATGCTTATGTGTGTGCACTTGAGTAGAAACTAGCTTGTAAGGAAACATCGATTAGTGATTAAAGACATTGGAAATAGATGTTGTCGTTGGAAGATTGAAAAACTATTGGAAAAATTGAAAAGGAACTCACCAAATGTGTGAAGCTAGATGAGAATGTTGAATTTTTTTTTTTATGAATTAAGGTTTGCTAGGTATTGTGTTAAACAAGGCAATGCATTCCATGCTATGATCAAAACCAATGAACCTTTACCAACAAATGCCTATTGAGCCCTATTTTGTTGAAATCACACCATTGATATGCAAGTTCAACATGGCAAAAACATTTGAAAAATGAAAGCTTCAATGAGAAGGTAGAGAAGTGGCACAAATCTTGTTGGTTGAACCAGTGTGGTTCCATAGTCCATTTTAAAATTCCATTCCAATGGAGTGAGATCATTCAAAAAATTGTTGCAAAAAGCTCCAACATTCACAATGAGCTAACAATGAAGAAAGTGTGAAGAGCTAATGGTGATAAAAGCATGGGGGATGAGTGTGATCATTGTGCAATTAAATGGCTAGAGTTGGGATATTAATAGTCAATTTACAAGTAATGTGTGAAGGTTTTTGCAAACTTGTAAACACAATTTTCACAATGGGGTGATGCACTTTATGGGATTATTTTGACATATTTAAAACTAGTCTTGAATAGACCAATGTTGCATTATTCAAATTAGTGCTCCTCTATCCTCACTAAGAGCTACCATATACTAGGGATTGATTATGAGTGAATATAGGAGGGCCCAAATTAAAAGTATAATCCAAATTCATTATTTATGAGCCTTTTAGATGCCCATAATTGGTGCCAACCTACACTAAAACTTTGGAAATTTCTCACCAATGCACATAAAATTGTGATTCCACTTATTTTTTGGTATTCATTCATTTGCTAAAATTTCAATGAATTGGTTTTCATCCTAAGCCCCCTTTGAATTGTTGTGTTTTGTAATCCATTTGCAGATCACATACCTTACAATACAAAATTTGTGACATTTTTGACAACTGATTACAGGCTTAGGAACCTAGGATTATAGCTTAGGATGGGGTTTGGAGTTTGGACCAGTGTTGGGTGGGTATGGTTTTTTTGGCAAAACCAGCCGATAACTATAACATACATTTCAAAAGAAAACCTAAAGGAATCCTAATGGGTTTTAGAGTTATCACATATTCATCACTTGGTTCATTGTGAATTGGTAGTCATAATATTAGGTTGTCAATTTTGAACTTCTATACAAGTGCAAGACATTGATAACTCAAGAAAAAATCTAGTGGCCAATTGCATCATGAAAAGAATCAAAAGATTTTTTTTGTTTTTTGAAAAAAAAACCTACTCTACCAAAGAGCAACATGAAAAATTCTGGTGGTCAATTGCATGATGGGAAAAAGTCAAACAACTATCATCACAAACTACCACATTGTAACAAAGTTATATGAAATTTTTGGGTGGCCAATTGTATCATAGAAGAACCAGAAGATTCTCACAAAAACCTAAACTGCCAAAGAGCTACAATTCCCAATCAGCTAAATCATTACAGAAGCAACAACTTTTGGAAGAAGATGTACCTAGTGATGCCAGATATAAAAGGTCTAATGTGAACTAGCCTAAGCTAGCTGCCCATAATAACCCGTGTTGTGTAGTAATTTGACTTTTAAACAACTATCAGTTCTCGATTTTTTTAAAGTTATTATTGGTTCCAATTCTTTGAAAAAAATTAAAATCAAAGAATTGCACATCTCGTTATTTCAAAAGCCTTAAGGAACCTATGGATATTACCAATCGGTGTATTTTTTTTCTTGTGAAATTTTTTAATTTTTCAACAAAGAAATTGGGAAATTTTTGGAAATTTTTGTTTTTCTAGGATGAATTTGACTAAATTTGCTTTTTTTTTTTTTTGTTAAATTTCTCCAAATTTTCAATACGACAAAAATGAAAAAGAAAGATTGATTGAGATTATGCAAGTAGGGGTACCGCCCTTAGTCCACTCAAATGATCATATAGGGAGGAGAATATAAGTATCACCTATATACCTAATGTTGATATAATATCAAATTTACCCATATACAATGTGGGTATTAATATTACTTTTGACACCTATGTAGTATGACCCTACGATTTATTTTTCAAAAAAAAAGCCCTCCACCACATATGAAGATTAAATAACTACAATCACACAACCCTAGTTTCAAGTAATTAAAACTATAAGATCAATCTCTTGTTGGAAATAGATAGTTACCAAGACTTGTTATGAAACCCTTGTTCGATTTTGGCCAAAGATTTTAACCATAGGATTTTATTCAAGTTGGGATTTGAATCCCAATTGAATCATTACTACAATTTCTCTGTATATAAAGGGCTGGTTTTCTAGGGAGTCAAGACTCAGAAAATAGATATTTGAAAATGTAACATCATAATTTTTGATACATGGGAATTTCAAATGGGTGGTGTGAATATTTTATGACATTATTTATGATATTGGGTTATGTGTTAAATAGATGGATTGGGCTTAGCTCCAAACTAGATTGGGTTTAAATTCTTCGAGAAACCCCAAGATTGAAGGTTTTGTAATTTGAAGAACCCACATCAAAACTACATTGGAGGTTCTATCCAATAAGAAAAGTTCATCCAAAACAAAAACTGAATATTGTACTCTTCTGATTGGATTTGATAACAAACTGTTGAATAATTAATTAAAATTTAGATCTTAACTTCGGCACTTGGTTTTTTAATTCTGAAAATTTCAGCAGGTAATGGTTATAAATAATAATAATAATGACATTCTTTTTAAGTTTATGGGACAATCTAGTGTATCCAGACTGTCTCAGATTCGTAATTTTACAAAAAAAGAATCGCACAAGTAATAAATAAAATTTCAAAAATTCAATAAAATAGAAAATAATTTTTTAATTTATGCCGAAATTGTTCAGGTACTATATACAGTATTGATTTTCAAAAGTAAAAATTAGCAAGGACGGGATCCAAAGGTTGCCTTTATAAACCAAAAATTGGACAATAATATTGGTTGAAAGTTGAAACCAATTCCACAAGTTTCCCTTCTTGCACATTTGAGCATCTTGACCACTCACTTGGGTCTATTGTAAATTACAACCATCATTGCAAACAAGTCCTTTAATGATAGAATGATCACTATGTCATTGTAACCCTTTTAAACATTCAAAAGAGAATAATTAGTCCCCTTCTCATATATAGCCATGGTGTTTCTTTTTGCCTTTTTTTTCTATTTTTTGATGTAGCATTGTGGGTGATCATCCAAACAACATTTAGTATCAATTGGCAAAATGTTCGTAAAAAGCTATTGAAACTAAAGAAAATTGGCAAAAAGTTTTGTGGCATGTTGTGAAATTGACCCCAAAAGTATTTTTACCAAAAAAATGGCAACTTTTTTGTGACAAGACATTCCTTTTTATTCTTTGAGGTTGAAAATTTCCAAACAAAAAGCCACCATCTAGCCCTAAAAAACAATTATCGTTTACTAACAAGGTATTATTATGTTACTTATTATTATTTTAAAAACCTAGAGGCTTTTCATCGATGAGAATTTATACATTTTCTCACCTTCCCCCTTAAAATCTAACATGTTTGGCATATATAGTGTCAAGAAAATTGACTTCATCCATGCATATTACTTAAAACCTAATTTAGTTAAACTTTCACACTTATCCAATTTTAGAACTAAATATTTAACACTGGAGATGAATTTGCAAATGACATGGTTTGATATTGATCAAGTACATTCCTAAAGTGTTTAGGATAAATTTATCATTTTATTTAGGACAATTTTTGGCCACCATGGTAAGTTTTACATCAAAACATTTCTATCATGTGAAATTGTCAAAACTTTAACCTTGGGCTTGTGACCAAGGTTAAGGCATGACAAGAGAAGTGAAGTATGAAAGTGTCTCAATGCTCAAGCACACTCTCACAAATGTGAGAAAGTTGAAGAAATTGAAACCCAACACTTTCAAATGGATTCTACTTTGGGTGTTGGAAGTTTTTGAATGTTTAGACAAATATGTTTTGAGGGATCTACCTTCATACAAATTGGGCCATTTTTAGAATATTGAAAAGGCTTTGAAAAATAGACATAAAAAATGTGATTTTATTCCTAATTTGAAGATTTGAAACACAAGTTATGGCCCATTGAATGGTTGGGCATCAAATTATCAATAAATTGGCAATTTGATTTTCTAGCATTAAAAAATGTTTGATAGAGGGGTTAACACCAACTTCAATTTGGGAGCTTGATATATTTTGAATTTTTTAAAAAGTACTATACTTTTCCCTTAATCTTTATCCATATGAGGTTCAAAAAAAACATTCATAACTTGGCAATTTCAAACTTGAAAATCTTCAAAATTTATGCCATTTCTATGTAGTCCTTGCTACCATCAACATAATATGCTATTGGGATGAAAATGGTGATTCTTGCCAAGGCTAGATTGTGATTTGTTTCATGAGTTCATGTTAGCTTGTAGTTTGTCTATGCATGAATTTGATTCCAATTTGCATTAATGTTTTTTTTCTTGGTTTGTGTAAATTGATTTCATCTTGAGTTCAATGCAACAATCTCAATGTCCTATTGTTAGCCAAAAGCTCCCCAAAAGTGCAATCCACATGGCAAGCTACAAACATATTTTGAAAAAATATTAATCTTATATTTTTAAAACCATGATGAGTCCATGGCCCCTTTTTTATTCCAAACTACATTACCTACCCCTATTGTTTCTTTATGTAATTGAAGTCAATCCCCTAGTCACTTCAAAGCTCTTGCACTAAACAAACTAAGTAGTGAAGAGTTACCGAGTGTGCTTCAAGGTTTTTAGAATTTTAGTTATTATTGAATTGCAAGTTATTGCCAATATCATTTTCCAAACCTTAGGGTGTCAAAATATATTTGATAATTTGATATTTGGGAAGACCATTTTAACCCACTTATAAATGTTAGAATATTAAAATATTATGCATAATTGCAATATATGGATGTCTCATGATTGTGTGCAATATTTTAATAAAGATTGCTTGTTGCTTGATTTTTTTCCAACCCTTTAATTTTTGTTCCCTTCATGTACACTAGTGTGGCATGTGGCGGTGGCCCAAGTGTGAATTGGTTTTTTGGACTTTATTTGAATTTTTAATGGCAGAAATCACTTTAAAATCAATATCTTTCACATTTTGAATCCAAAACTTACCAAATAAATTCCATTAAATCCTACTTATCAAGATCTTTCCAACAACACCAAAGGCACATTCCAATTCCTTCGAAAATTTCAGGTACAATTTAATCTAATTTTCAATGAAGAAATCATTCAATGTTCAAAAACTTCTACATTGCAAGTCTAAACACCATGAAATCAAGTTGATACACCCTTCCTCCTTGAAAGCTTTCCAAAGACATCAAGAAGAACATGATCTGAAACATCATGGTTTGATGGATCTCATAAATACAAACAAAACGAACCAACACAAACAAACTACCTTCTTTCAGAGATAGATTTTTGTTCTTTAAAGGTGCACTTAGTGACATTGGCATTTGTTTAGTTTAAGTCAATTCCATTTCCACATCTACAATAACACTAATTTCTTCATGAAAATATCTCAACCAATTAAAACGTCTTCACACTATTAATCATCAATGCCCAACCCCAAAAAAACCAACCCTCTTTCTCATGGAATGTAGAGTTTGGAACAAATGTAACATCTACCTTATTGAATGATCTATTTCTAATGATTTAGTTATTGCTACCATCGAACCACTAATGTGATGGGAGGAACTTGAATGCAACTTTTGACAAGAGTATGATAGTGACTTGAAAGGGCGATGTGAAGTTGATGGGAGAAATTAGGGTGAGGATATGGAGCTTTACTTTATTGTTCTTAGAAGTTCTCTTTTCAACCATTGACGGCAAAAGAAAGAAAACATACCTAGACTATTTGGAAAAGGCAAGTTGAAAAAGCTATTTGAAGATTTTTCTTGAAGGTCATACATCTAAGGAAGAAACATTGACAACATTTATTGAGCATATGAGGGAATGTGAGAGGTTAAGGTTGCATGACATTTTGTATTTTCAATGTTACATTGAAAAAAACTATGAAAGGTAATAAGGGGGTTAATCTTTGTAAATTTTATGGATACCCCTTGCATTTGAAAGGTATTATTTTGCTAGTTAATTATAAATGGGACAAACATTACTATTTATTAATGTTGGCCTAGTATATAAACTTCACTCTTATACCAACATTGATAGCAAGGATCCTATTAATTTAGTGTGATTTAAAACAACATCAACTCCTTATAACTATATATGCATAAATACATATATATGTACATATCAACATGGTAGGGACCTAAGGTAATATTAGCCTTGTCCTAGTTTTATACCAATTTCAATATTAAGTACATGCCTATTTCATACCAACCAAAAATTTGTCTTTGACCAAATATTAGCACCAAATTTGTTCATATGATATCAATTTTGCATATGATACGATTTGTAAATATGATAGTTTTGACAAATGATAATTTTTTTATAAATGAAATAAACATAGTTTCCCATATTTTCAAATATCTCAAGTTATATTATTTTTTTAGGATTCTTTTGGTAGCCTAGTTTAGTTTTCAAATATTTATAAAATATAGTTGAAAGGTAATAAACAAATATCTTGGTTTGCATTCATGTCATTTTTATAGAAATGTAAGTGATTCCCCCATGTTGTGAGGGGCATGTGATCTAAATAGGAATTAATAATTGCAAATTTTATATAATAGTTTGTTGAAATTTGAGATGCTTAATATTAGATGCAGAGACTTTGAATATGTGAAGATAATGGTGAAGAAAACACAAAGGAATAAAAAGCTTGTGATAACATAATATGAAACCAAGATTCACAAATCTAGTCTTTACATATAAGATGTTGAGGTTTAAAGCCTCTTGAGCTACAAAGAGAGGAGGAGGTTCATAATTAAATTGTTAAATATAAAAACTACATGCAGTAGAAATGGCGGAAGTTGAACCTCAAAATGAAGGAAGAAAATTGAATAGTGATTTAAGGCTATGGGGTGAAGTTTGTTGTTTATTTCCAAAGTTTTGATGTGGGCATCAAGTTTGAAATAAAGATTATAAATTGTGTAGGCAAATGTTTTTTTGGTTCCTCATCTTATTGGGTAGACAAGTCTAAGTGGTACATGTGTAAGTAAGTAATAACATAATGTGTAATATGATCTATATGGTTAGCCATAACAATTCACTTGCAACTTGTTTCATTTTTGTGGTGCTTTAAGGGTGTTGGTTTTTTAGGGTGACTATAGAATATTGTTCTTGACATCTTTTTGCAACTTTTTAGGAGGAGAATACTACATACATATGACACTACATATTTTAAAATGATAATAAAACAATTTTGAGTAAGAAATAATTTTAAGCATAACGAATCCTTCATAATTTCAAAAGGTGAAATCTATGCAATTAGTGGAACATGATATTTCTATGGGATTATATGGGTATTACATTTTGTCTCGCACAACAAATCATCTTGTCCACACATGAAAATATCATGTTACATGCACCATTTGATGCAACAAATTATGGCATTGATAACTGATTCTTATATGGATGGTTGGATATGTGTATTGACCTTATTAGGATTATAAACAACCCACTAGGATGTTTGCATTTGAACCTGATTTAAAAGTTGTCCACATCACAAAATACCTTTTAGGGGGGGGGGTGTTGGGTTTGATTTAATTATGGATGTGTTCATAATGGTGTGTATTAAGACCCTATAATTTTTTTGAGTAAAACATATATATATATATATATAGTTATGTATGAAAATAATTGTCCATTTTTAATCAAAAATGATATTTCAAGAATATAAAAACTACTACAATACATGATCATTTTTGGACACCTTAAAGAATCAACCCCATTAATATGTTCTTTTCTTGATGGTAAAATATTGGGTTTTCCCAAGTAGATGGTAAGGAAATATACAACCTTTGGGTGAAAGCATGTTACATTAATTTTAAATATTTAAATTAATTTTTATGATTTTTTTAAAAACCTAATTTTGATTATAGTCAAATCAAACATAGTTAGTCATTTCAAACAAATGGATTTGATTCCATAGTCATCTTAGTTGCGATGCTACTAGCAAAAAAAAAACCTTGTTTTCGTAATAATGTCAATTTATTTAATTTATCTTAATTATTTGACACCTTTACATAATCTTATTACCAACAAAATTGGCCCACTAACCTTAACTTATCAAAATTGGATAGGCATCCACAACCATTGAACACACATGAACTTGCATTACATTAGGAATTGGTGCCAATAAAATTTCAAGTTGATGTTGGGAACTAAATATTAAATACATTTAAAATCCTATTTGGTTTCAAAATCCATATAAAATTATGGTTTTTTGAAAGTTGATTGGTTCATGTTTAAATCTCGTGGAAGTGGAAGGTTGAAGCCAAATCTTTCACCTTTTTAATGTTTTCATTTTTCCTTTTACCTTTCCTACCCCTTTTTAATTTTAACCCTAGAAATGAAATCCCAACATGGATGGGCATAAAAACAACATTCCTATGTAAGCATGGAATTTCATGATGGTTCGACATGTACTGATAATGTTGATTGGTTTCAAGTTTTTGACTGTCTTTTGAGTCTAAGAACTGGGCCCCACAAGTTTACATGGGATAAGACCCACCTCAAAACTAGTCTTAAATCAAAGAGTTCCCCAAGGTTCAAACAAGGACTTGGCCTTGGAAATGTAAAGGTCAATTAAACCTAGCCTTATAAATGACTTGGTGGTCTTAAAGGCTTATGTATGAGGTTTGGATCATCATCACAAAGTTACTAACTTTCATAGGTTTGTACAAGTTTAATTAAAATATAAATTGTATCAAGACATCACAAGTAAAAATGACACATCATATATATATATATGTCATTTTTAAACCTTGAAAACCATGGATTTTGTATGAACATATTGTTTTACAACTTTGATATGAATTATATTGAAATTTTGTAATATTGTAAGTTTGTGATGATGGGTTTAAATAGAGGTTAAGGTTTTAGGTTGAGATAAGGTTTACGATTCCCAAATTCCTAAGCTCATCTTGTCATTTGGTTGCAAGCTAATAGTGTGCTTTAAGATTGTCTCTTCCATAATAATAAATACTTAGTATTGTGATTTTTAAACGACAATGAAACATATAATCTCCCTTAATAATGAATCCATTGTTGTATCCCTTCTCAATCACAAGATAATTGTTTGTTTTTTGGATTATAAGAAAGGATGTGGAAAATGATCACTGAAAATCATTTAAAGAGATTTCCATTTAGAAATCAAAAGATCTTTTGGAATGCAAAATTGTGCTACTTTAACTTTGGTTGTCAGAATTCATCTCCGTTTGTCTATGGTCTTCGGCATCAAATCAAGGTTTAGCCATTACTAAGAGCATCTCCACAGGTGCTCAGTATGTCACTCTGGATAATAAAATTAAATGTCTAAGTTTAGCTTTTTTTTTTTAAGCAACCCCACCAATAAAATCGTAACCGGAACTGCATATACGTGGGGACTACTAATAGCAAACCACCTGGACCATCATTACGATCGACCAATCAGAAATACTGAGCCGCAGTCGTGTCCAATTTATTACACTCTTTTTTGGAGGTGCACAACTGTATTGTCCCTTTTACCGGCCACAACACGCTGTACGAATTTGGTGCAGGAAAACCAATTTCCTGAGCTAAACCGGCACATTTTGACTTTTTCTAAATAAATTGTACTGTCTGGAGTCACATACTGTGCACTGGTGGAGATGCTCTAACAAGATTTATCTTGGGCAAGTTCGCAACCAGTGAACAAACACTCAATTATTTTAAATATGTTTTGCACATGACAATTAGATCTTAACAAGGATTTAATATTGATCTTGTGTCATATGACTGGCCTTGAACCTAGCCTTGCAATTCGTTGTCACATTTAGGCTAGAACTGGCCCCATGTTGAACCTGAAATTGTAAGTTCTTATAAAGATTGGGCTTGTTACACCTAAAACCATTGGTAGAGAAAATTCAACCTAGCCTAGGAATTGACAAGTTTTAGTTTTCAAAATATTCCTTACACTTGTAACTAGAGGGTCTTGCATCTCACCAAAACAAAAACTCTAGACCCAAACCTAACAATTCTTCTAAACACCAAGAACCAACCAACAATGGTTATTAGTTATTACCATAGTTGTAACATTGCAATACCTTCGCCTTTGTCAGTCATATAGTGGAATGAAGAAAATGGTTGTCCTCATTATGGAGGGAAATGGAGCACCAAAATAGAGTTGTATGGGCACAGAAGTCACTTCATGGACAGGCAACATTCGGATGGCTCTTTAGTGAATATATTCAAGCAATGAACAAGTTTACTTCTGCACCCATTGGAATCTGCATTGCAAATGCCAGTTTCAATAACTATCCAATGTGTTGGACGCATGTGCATTGCTATGTTTCCATCAGGTTCATGGAATTCTTCTAGTCTGTGAAATTTATTGAAAGGCAGGTACAGGAGGGGTTGGGGAAGGAGGAAAATCTCCAGAGTTTGAAACAGCCTTGCTAGTGTTTAGAAAATTGTGCAAGTATCCAACTTCCACTTCCTTACCTAGGTGATTGATTATTGACTTGTATTCATTTAAGTGGTAGTGGCTACCGTTAAACCACAGAATAAGCAAGGGCAATTAGGGAGAGAGAGAGAGAGAGAGAGCTGGCTGGTTACCGGGCATACCCTCATTAGAATTTGAGATGCCCACTTTTCATTCACACAGAAAGTAGTTATGAAATATTCATGCAAGCAGCTAAGGGTTGCAGAATCATTGGGTCAATGAGAGCCCAGGGTGGTACCTTGTGCTAACTAGTCAAGTTCTAAGATCTATGGAGCAAAAGTTCCAAGTTTTGTTGAACTTGTCACTGGATAATCTGTCTCTTTTCAAAATTGAATTCAAACATGATGATGAAACCCTGCCAAACTTTATAAACAGGTTCAGGTTCTCCAGGTGGTTCTAAATTCTTTGCGCAAATGACTGAACCTGGTCACTAAGCAAATGGAAGTTCAAAGGTCATGGGTTGTAAGTCACAACCCGACAGCTAATCAGACCATTCAGATTCAGGGGAGGGATGGTTATGTAATCAGGATGCAAAATGAATTTGATCAGCAAAGTAACCTAATTTGATCAGCTAGCTCTCCAACTGTCACCCACAAAGTGATTCTCAGTTGAGTTGAAGCCAAAATTGTATCTCAAATACTAGACTGATGTGAATTCCCCTTCCCTTTCTGCAGAGCCAGCAAAACTTTCAAAAACATTACTTCAATCTTCAACAAGGTTAACCTAACTCCTAAATATCAGGGGGACAAATCAATCCAGTCCGTTCTTTTCAGCGTATTTTCATCTTTCTTTGATGTTTAGGGGTTAATGAACTCTATTCCTGCAACCCATTTCCAACCACATCTGAACAAGTTTTGGGATTATTAGGTAGGTTCAGGTTATGAGTCAGGTTCTAAGATCTATGGAGTGGAAGTTTCAAGTTTTGTTGAACTCATCGTTGGCACCTAGCTGGATAATCCATCTCTTTTCAAAATTGAATTGAAACCTGAATCGAGGTGCTATCTCATTTTAAACAGGTTCAGGTTCTCCAGGTGATTCTAAATTCTTTGTGCAAATGAGTGAAATTGAAAGTTTTAAAAATCCAAAGAATCAATCTCAATACATAACCAGAGGATCCATCAAAAACATTAAAAAAAGTAAGAGCTGGGATCAAAGGCTCCTTTTGGAATCGAAGAACCGGACAACACTGATCATGATAGCCAGAGCTCTGGAAAGATGAATGAGCTGCCACCATAATACATGGGATTGAGAAGGACCGCAACACCATGAAAGTGCATTAGACAGAACTAGAGTCAAGGAGATGACACTACAATTTGAGCTTGCAGACTCTTCAGGGGCCTGGTCATAGAGGATTTCTTTCTCAAATGTTCTTGTTCCAGCCAGTGCAGATGTAAAATAGTTCTGAATGGCCAAATTTAAATAATTTTCATTGTCCAAATCAGTGTTGGACTTTCAGTTGGGAGTTTTGAACTCCGTGTTCTTCAAAATAAAATTATAAGAGATGCGGCGATGCCTATAGACAGCAGGCATTGAGTGTAACCATGTCACTGGTGACCAGATGCAAATGACTCCACCTGCTTCAACACGAGCTAATTCCTCTGTCCAATGACAATGTCAGCAAGATATTACTGCCAAAAAATATAGTCTCATGTGTCCCATTTTCCAGGCAAAGGGACATGGTTTGCCCCAGTGGATGTACCAAACTTCTACATATGAAGGTTTGTGCAATTATCATCAACAGGCCAGAATGTAGTAGAGATCCACAAAAGTTTTTATACTTTGCTGAAAGTAAAGAAAAGCATGCCCCAAGAACATTCCAGAACCCAGGAAGTCACACTTTTTAATGGTGCTTCAGACTCCAATAAGGTTATGCACAAGAATCACTTGAATTCAAACTGTTGTTAAGCCCAAAAATATCAATTATAGAAATCCATTTCCATGGAAGATGAACAAAAACTGCACTAACATTTTTTATTTTGGGGATTTGTATTTTGGTTTTTGAATTCACACTTACCTATTGTTTCCTGCATCACATATTTATCAGATTGCAAAAGAACTCTCCACAGCAACACTTTGAAGGTAACTCAACAATGAGTGCAGTCATAATCTTCCAAAAGTCACTACTAAGTGTTAGACCATCACCTGCATCAGGATTAGTGGTGACAAGCTGCCATGACTACCCACTGACTTCATTAGCTCTGGGCAGGAGTGTAGATAAGTATACAATAATATGCAAACAATTTCAGGCAAATTGTTTCTCTCTCTCCAACCAAAGTGAAACAAGAAAAAGGGAAAAACAAAAGGGAAGTAAAGTGAAGAAATGAGCTTTATAGTGTTTTCAGTTGGAACTATTTATTCAGTTTTACACACTTTTGTATCTATTATATGTCCTTCATAAGATTTCCTGTATAACCACTATGCATATCTGTATGAAGAACAACAACACCTCTTCCAAAGTTCCATGTATGAATTCATATGTGCAAAGTTGGCTTTCAAGTTGGCACTATGAGAATCAATAGGACTTTTTTAAAAATGATGTTGTGAATTGATAATGTCCAGAAAAGAAGAGCTGGGCATGATGAGCAGTTGTACTCCTCTCTAGTACAACAGTTTTTCCATAGATGTAGTAAGTGAATCTCTATTTGATATCAATTGTTTTCAATACTTACATGTGCAACAATTGAGTGCAACTGAGCTGCATATTGTCCTCCTGAGTAACATGGAAGGAGTCCACCAACATTCTTGACTCTTTGTACAAGCATTCTCTTCCTCACCCCAGTTAAGACCTCCAAACATCATTGAAACAACTCCTCATCATTTGTTGATTGAAACAACTCTCTTTCATTTTATTAATTGAAACAACTCCCCTTCATTCGTTGATTGAAACAAACTCCCCATCATTTGTTGATTGAAACAACATCCCGTCATTGGTTGATTGATTCGCATGCTGGCTGGAATTCTACAGCAATGGTCCATCCTGAAGTGATTCAACACTGCTATATTGTAACAAGTCGCTCTGCTGCTGCCCTGCCCCTTGCAACAGAGGTTGAAACCAGCAACAGTTAAAATAGGAAATGTTTTGTCACCAGGTTCCCAAAAGATGGAGCTCACAGTGAAAGTAAACACCTGATGAAAATTGTGGGACCAAATGAAGACTACATTGTTCGGGAAGTAGTCTTTTCCGTATTCTTTCCCTTAGAAGACTCAGGCCCTAGCCAAAATTCAAGTCATTCAGTGAGGAGCTGTTGTTCTCATTCCAAATGGAATTGAAAGTTGTAAGTGAGAGGATTAAGGCTGAGAATATCCCATGTAGTGTCGGAAACGGCTGTTAGGTCGTCGTAATGTGCGAGGGTTTAGCGACGATGTGTAATTTCCCGTGGCGGGAAACCTTGAATCCATAATTGTTGCACCCGAAGACTCAAGTGCTGATGCAGGCACTGCTGAAGGGCCAAAGAATGTTTGCGTCCGTATGGGAGGGGTTTGTTGCCCAGAGTTTTCTAAAAGTAGCCGTGAGTCTTCCGATGTGGTGGAAGCTGGAGACATCGATGCCGCCCGGTGTGATGAGGGACTCTCCTCCTCGTCTCGGCTGGTGAATGATCTCGTTGACGTTCTCTTATGTGTATTAAGCGCGGTTGACGCAGCAATGACTTGCAATAACATGATGAGTCCCATCTGGTTCAATGTCCATGGTGATGTATTGATTACATTTCCAACAACCGCTGCATCGTTGCCGCTGCCGCCGCCCACTGCAGTCGCAGCACTTGTCATTCCGTAAACCGAGTTTCCAGCTGTCTCCACGGCTTCCACCAGTTTCGCAAACGCATCGACACTGGCAACCGCTACATCGTCTGAGGAGGAATGATCTGAGATATTAGAAATATCAGTGGCATTTACATCCAAGCCGAAACTGCAGCTTGCGACATGCTGTGATGCGTTGATAGCCCCTTTGAGAACACTCATCGACATTATCTTTGCAATTGCAGACATGCGACGGGCTTGCTGCATTCGTTTCAGCATCCGTGGGCGCACTCCTCTTCCCACTTCCGCACTCGCTCTTATGCTATGGGTCGTCGTTATGCTGCCATGATCAGCGGCCACTGCTATGCTTGACTTGCTACAGATTTGTTGTGCAATTTTTGAACTCGTCGATTCCACATCTGGTGCCATTGCTGTCCAATAGTCTGCAATATTGCTTCTTCCGTCGCTGCCCGAAATCTGGTGCTGCGCTGCAGAAACACACAACATACGATGTACAACTACAAGATATCAATAAAGTTCAACCCTGCACACAACTCCTCACAAACTCCCTGGAGATGTTCAATCCGTATGAGACTATGAGTAGTAGAGATTCTGAACAAACCCTTGAAGAGAAAATTACCAGCTGCCGCGATTTCCTGATGAACTTCGAAGGTACAATAGTGGTTCATGACAGCTTCTAGCTGCTGGAGGACTTCTACAGGAGTTTCAGCTGGGAAGAGTAGGCCATACACCATTAAACCAGGCAGAGCAAATGTGTAGTGCCGATTCCACACCTTCAACGCCGGTGCGTCTTTCCCGATCGGCCATTGCACTTCTCCCACTGCCGCTACAATGGCTGCCAGTGGAGAATGTTCCTGCTTCACCAACCGCAGCGAGAAATCGCCCTTCTGCATGAGCACGCTCTCCTCTCGATCTATTAAGAACAGTTGTGCCCCGCTGATTTTCACCATTTCTGTCTCGCTACCCATTGGATCAACCTCCACAGCACCAGATTAATCTACACTGTAAATGGATTTTCGTGAGAATGCCTCTAGAAAGATTGCAGTTTCAGACCTGCGATGTACCATAACGTGGTGAGCTTGGGTGCTGCAGCTGTACTCCTCCCACCCGCAAAAGTTTCTCAATCACGGGACCAAGCTGGAAGTCGCCAAATTTGGAACCAGAGAGAGTTTCCCACGGTCGGTGGTGATCTGCACAAATTCTCTTCTTTTTAGTCCAGAAGAGTCACGCCATCTCTCTCCTACTCGCTGGAGGGTTGAAGTTTCACAGTTGTTCTACTTTAGCAGCTGCACACAGCCTGTGATCAGCATACAATTTCGTCTGCAAGTGAAGGCAGACTTAACAGACAGAAAATGAGAATAAGCAATTGCACCAAAATAGAGAGACTTTTCACATAGATCTGCCTCACCTGGGCTGCGAGGAAAAACAAAGCTTCACCAAGACTTCCTGCTCCCAGTAAGAAGAACACAAGTAAAATATTGTCAGATTCAAGCTTGCACACAATCAAAGTAAGGAGCAGCAAACTGATCAACCACAAATTGCCTCAAGGAAGCAACTTTATGTGGGTCAGAAGGTCGCAATTCTCACTTTCAAAATTGGAAAACTCAAAATTTCTTTTCGATCATCGATTGTCTCTATCTATCAGGTCTCTCTCCCATGATGTTCGCATCATCATAGCTCGCATCATCATAGCTTAGATGTCGCGTCGTAGAAAGTCTAACTAACGAGTATCTCAACTAATCAACCCTAAGTAGGTATGTGCAGGCAACAAGAAGAAGGCGAAGTTCTTCTACAAAGAAAGACATCGAGACCCGATGTAGAAAACCTGTATGTCAAAAACACGCTTGTACAAAACTTCCGTCACAAGACTTACACAAGCCAAAGATATCAAAGAAACTTACTTCCTGCAGTGTTTGGATAAGAGCAGCGCACAGACAGAAGAAAACAAGAAAAACAGAAGCTGAGAATGACTACAAAGAGAGCAGGTACGCATTGGGTACGATGGCGATGGCAGCAATAACCAAAGATTAGCCAAGCGTAAGCGAGGCCCATATAAAGGGGCCAGCACAGCCATGATATACCTGAAGGTGGCCATGCGCTGTAGGGACACGTTGCTGTTTCGCTGCCAGCGCATGCACGAACACCGCGGCAACAGTTTAATCACTTCATTTGACCACCGAACCTCTGTCCCTCTCCAATTTGCTTCCCTAAATCGCTCTGGTTCAGACGATTTCCTGCTCGCGTCGTCATCTGCACACCGCTTGATGAAGCAAAAGGCGAGCTAGCGAAGAGGTTGGGGGGGGTAAGGGGAAAGGAAAAACATCACAATGAACACTCTCTCCGACATCTCTCTCTACGTTTGTGTGCTGAACCACCGCACACCCTCATGCACCCATGAATGTGTGTGTGTGTGTGTGTGCGCGCGCGCTCAAATCTGTTTGGAAACTGATGTGAATTTTTGTGTGCTGAACAGTGCAATTCTGCTGATCATTCATAAACACGAGGGAGCTCTCATGCATCTTCACCGATGCATGTCTTCCACTGTGCGCATTACTGATCAGTTTGATCACGTTTCCAGATCCCCAGCCTGGGACCACCTGGACCTGGGATCAGCTTCGGATCACAGGGCCCCTGTAGGCTGTGATGGGTTGGGTAACCAGCAAGAGGTTCGTTGGTTACTGGAAATAGCTCTAGGTGCTGGAGAGCCTAAGGTACTTTCGGTAACCTTGAGCCGACTATCAAGCATAACCAGTGTTGGGCAGGTACCTGCTTTAGCTGGTTAGAATGGGTGGTCCAAGTTTTGGCTACTTAAAATCAAACCAGAATCAAAATCCAACCAGAACCGAATCTGATTTTGGATCTGGTTCTGGAACCAGTACAGGTCTAAAACCAGATCCAGTACTGGAGTAGGAGGAACTGGACCCAGACCCAGTAGGAATTGGAATCAGAATTGGAATTTTTGAAAATCTTTTTTTTTGGGAGGAAAAAATGACTAGAACCAGGGGTCATCTGGTTCTGGATTGGTTTACTCGGAACTGAGTCTGATTTCCAAAACTGGAATCAGAACTTTGAAATTCTTTTCAAGAACTGGATCAAATTCAAGCTCAGGAGTTCCAATTTCTTGTGGAATTGAAACTGCCTTGAATTTTGTTAAAGAACCGAAACCAGAGGTGGTTTCTTGGTAGGTAAAAGTCAAGAACTGTCCAACACTGGAGATTAACCTATCATTCTAAGGTTTAAGAGGAACAGTGTAACCCTCCTATCAACAGATGAGAAGCCACGTAACCCCTCTTCTCAATGGATGAAAACTCATATCTGGCATCTTGTCTGGATGATGCACATCCACAGGAAGCAAAGAATTTGCTCGTTTGAGTTGGGGTAGCCTAGCACAAATTAGTTCTTGGCTGATAGGTGATTAGATTTTGGGTCAAATTTAGGTTACAATTAGGGCACAATTATTAAGTAGGTTAGATTTCAAACTGTCATTTATCCAATTCTTGCTGGATATTTGGTTGTGTAAATTAATTGGGTATTAAAGGCCCCCTTTGAAAGCCATTTCAAGATGAGACCAAAGAATTTGCTCATTTGAGTTTTGTGTAAAGCAAATTAGTTCTTGGCTGATAAGTGGTTTTATTGTAGCTGAAGATGAAGTGTTTAATCTAAATATCAACCCACAGCTATAGGTACACCATCATGGCAATAAGCCATATCAACACCATGAGAAGGCTTTCTACTTGATAATTACGCTTGTTCATTACCAGTATTGGGTGTTTACCTGGTTTGGAGAGTTGGAACTGCTGGTTCCAGTTTAAACCATACCAGAATTGGGTTGAGCTTTCTGGAATTGGTTCCAGAACCGGAATCAAAATTTATCTTTTTGAAGAATCAAACTTGGAATTGGATTTCCTGTTCCATTTATGTGTGGAGCTGAAACCAAAACTGGAGCTCAGATTTTTGGGAAAGAAATTAGTTAGAACCAAGGTCTAACCAACGGATAATTAGTAGTTAACTTCCTGCTCCAATTTTGGATTACCGAGAACTGGGTCTGATTTTCAAAACCAAAACTAGATTCTGAATTTTTGTTTTCAAGAACTGAACCCAGAACCGGATTCCCAATTCTTTTTTTGTGTGGAATTCAAATTGAAATAATTTATTATTTGGAATTGAAATAAAAAAATCATAACAATGTCAATTCCAATTTAAAATGTAATAGCACCCTTGGTTCAGGTTCTAATTCTATTTTGAAAAGAGTATTGCTCGGTTAGGTTCCAATGACAATTCCATCAAAACTTGAAACTTTTGATCAGGAATCTTACAACTTTACCTATAGCCTAGACCTGAACTTGTCAACATTGGTCTAAACCAATGCAAGACACTAAATACCCCCCCCATTGAACTCTGTTTGGCACTTGTTCCAGGTCACAATGCCCCACCACCGAGCCTTCCATGTCACACATGCAGGCCCCTCTCATCGTTGTCTGTAGAACATCTCAATCACCATCAACCACCTACCATCGTTGTCATCAATGGAAAGTTTTTGTGTTCTGCTGGCAAGTCAACCCAACAGAGATTTTCTTCCCCATCAATTACAAGTTTGGAATGTTTTGTTACATGCTTGAATAATAAATCTTCAAACAACTAGGGAATTTGAGTAATGTGTAAAAAATGGGTTTGTTCGAAATCAAATTTAAAATCCATCTAACATTAACAGATTTGGGATAAGGTTCTGGAGGCACCCACAACCAAGCATTTGAAAGTGGAATAAACCTAATAGGTACCTTGAAACCAAACCTCATCTTTTCTAATTGAGATTAATGTTTTGCTTTGAAACCCATATGCAAAACTTGTTTTTGATCCCCGACATTTTGCTGCCTATCTTCAGGGTTTGCTAACCTTGCTTTGCTTATCAAGATCCAATGCTTTTTCAATGTTCTTTCCAATATCCTCGCTTGCAAACTCCGGTCAAGTTTCCAACCTAAGATTTTAATTCTGCTTATTTGTATTTTATAAAAATTGAATACATTTGTGTTTTCATTTTTGCTATATTATAGCAACCCACATTTGAGGGTTCAACTTTTTGACCTTGTTCTGAGGGAGGAAGAAACTGCAACAGAATTACTATTGCTCAAATTCCACTATAAAGGAGTTAGGGTTTATTGACCTTATTTTCTTGCTAGAAATGCAGTAGGATTCCTTAGATATGGAATTCAGTGTCTTTTGCATTAGAATGTTAATTTTGCTTAGTCTTCTTCATAAAGCTTCCAAGTGTCTATCTTGTAAGAAATTTCCATTCTTTAATATATATATATTTTTAATGTAATGTCAAACCAAGATTATTCCAAGGTGGTTGTGGATGATGTAGGAATCCCGAAAATCTTGCAAGATGAACCTTTTGTTGCTTCGAAGAAAAGGGATTTAATGAAGCTTTGAAGGAGATTGTGCAATGACCTCCTCTCGGACCATTCCAAAAGGATCATATCACATGGTTACCTCATCTTACACGTTGGCACGGTCTTTATAAGAAGACTAAAATTGCAATCATTCCATGGGATCAACTTGAGGATTTTGTGCAAGGCGAACAAAACAATCCAAAATTTCCTTGCAAATTTATAAGGACAAAGGAGCACAAGCTTTGCAATCCCCCAAACACATTGACACACCCAAGAACCAACTCCGCATCGCTTGTTATTAGGTGAGGAAATAAATAGCAAAACATTTTATCTATGTTAATCTTTGTTTTGTAGTTTTGTTTTGGCTTAAGTTTCCGATGTGTATTGTTTTGGTTCTTCAATTTTGGCATAGTTAACCATATTGCAATTTTGATAATGTTGGTTGTCACATTATAATATATTCCTTCCAATCTCCCTTTTCTTTTTGAATTATATGTTGATTCTAAGATCTTGTGAAAGTTTGTTACTAAGCAACCTTTCATGATGTATAATTTGAATTGAGGTATTAATTGTCCCAGTGTAACATGACCATTCACATATCAATTTAACAAATAACTTAATATTATGTGGATGATTTTGTTATTCATGGCTTGTTATGAATTTGGAGTTCATTATCTATGTCATAGTGCTACAGAATCTCTTGTAACTTTGGACCTGAAAACTACACCAATGTTATCCCAGATGACATGCAGAAGCTATTATTATTTACACAACAGAAACGAAAGCATCACCAAGTGAATGGAACAACTAGCAAAAAGAAGGGGAAAAAGGCTTTGTTGGAATTCTCGAAATCCAACCATCAAGCACAACAGAACACTCTTATTTTAAAGACAATGTTTGGTATGTCCATTAAGCATGGTTGTCAAAAAGCTTTCATTGCAAAGCAACCATATTTGGACCAAAACCTTTGTCAATTGATGTACTTGAATGCAAAACATAAAAACAAGGAAGGTGGAGTATGCCATGGGAAAGATGTTGTTGGAAATTAGCATGCTTTAGGTTCCCAATTGTTAGATGGTATGAAGGCTCACCTAATGGGGCTACTAAGGCAAGGCCTATCCCCAGCTCAAGTAATGACTCATCACAAAAGGCATGTTAGAGAGATGGCATTAAAAAATGAACCTGTGACTCAAAACACCTTTGCTCTCCTGTTTGATGTGAGAAACTTGGCAAAAAAACGAGTTGATGAACTATGGCAAAAACACCGCACGGACCCCATCAATATGTGGGTTCTAGAAGATCTAGATTCGGTTTTCTTTTATGTTGAACATGCCCCTATGGACATCAATTCACAAACCCAAGATGACACTCCGTTCACATTGGGAATCCAAACTCCATGGCAATTGGAAGTTATGCAAAAATTTGGGCATGGCAATGTAGTATTTTTTGATGCAACATTTGGCAAACAAGGTACACCCTTTTTGTTATTGTATGAAATGGCACATCATTAATATGTTCCACAACATTGTAACTAATGTCGGTGTTATGTTCTTTGTAATACCCTTTGTACACCCTAATGGTGTTTGATGAATGGCAAAATGGGATACCGGTTGCATTCATTGTCATTGGAAAAAGTTGAAAAAGTGATCTTGACCTAGTTCTCTGAGCACTATCAGAACATATGCCAAACAATTGGATGCCTAATGTTATCATTGTTGATAATGCTCAAGATGAAATCAATGTGTTGAGGTTTGATTTCCCTAAATATACATATAAGTTCATTACTTGCTTATTGTAATGCATACTTTGTTGTAGAACCAAATAGTATGGTAGATCATTCTTTGTTGCACATCATGTTTTGGCACAAACTATGTTTGTTTTGCAGAGCAAATTAATTTTCATCAAAGCATGTTCTATTTCATGTTGACTTCACATCCACATACATTTTATTAAACTACTATAATAACTAATTTTTATAGATTTTGTTTTCCCATGCAGCAATGTTTGGCCAAGGGCCAAAGTTTTTTTTATGTTTGTGGCATGTGCACAAAGCATGGGTAGAAAATGTTGTAAACAAAATTCCAACAATGTAAAACCAAACAAAAGTATTATCGGCTTTGGGCCAAATAATGTATTCAAAAGCTTGTCCACTAGATCATGATCATGTTTTGTGGGCACAACTACAAATAGACACCATGGCAACCAAATACCCCAATGCATCTTGATTCATTGAATAATTTAAAGACCATTGGACACATAAAGCGACAATGTGGTGTGTTAGCAATCACAACATTCCACATGCAGGGCAGGACACCAATGCGGTTGTGGAATTATTCCATAACAACATGAAATGAATCTTCACGTCTTCCAAAAAATGATTTATTGGACGTAGATTAAATTGGCTAACTTTTCATCTTGTTGAAGATGTTTTTACTCACTATTGGTATAATGTACAATGCAAGTTTTTTGGGTATGTGAAAAACAAGAAATAAGAAAGCATTGTTGCTTCATCAATGTTAAGGGCACAAGATATTCCAGATTCCAACGTCTTGTTATGTCCTGATGGGGAGGACATTACATATGTCACATCCATCAACCACACACCCAAAGTATGGACCATTCACATTTCGTCATCTAAGTGGCCATAATGCAATTGCCCACTTGCAAAATAAGGGATTGCATGCAAACATGTCATGAAGGTGTTCAAAATGCTACACCCTAACATTCCTAATGGTGCCATTATTAAGGATACAAGCACATTCCATGGAGTAAACAAATGTCCTCCCATAGTTGGACACATGGTTTGTGATGACCTACGTGATCAACAACCTAACATTGACCCAAAAAATGAAAACATTGGTTTCTTGGAGATGACAACCACTATTGCCTAGGTCAAATATGTCAACCTAAGGGAACTCATTGACCAAGTATTTCATGACATAAAAACCACTACCATTGAATTTCCGACGTTGCAACCACATTTACTCTTGGGATTGAAGGTGTTGAAAGGTAAACAACAAGACATGATAGTTAGGTGGATTGCTGGTCTTGAACACGTAAACATAAACCCTTTGTTTCCATCTATTCCTAATGATAACACATTTAGATGGCATAGAGGAATCCTAAAACCCCATGCTTAAAAACGGAATCACCTAAAGGACAGAGAAACTAGGCACATGCACATTTAGAAACCAAGGGAATCCAAGATACCGAAAGGTGATATGGATCTGTAATTGCAAGTTACTAAAATTTTTTGTACCTACATTACAATTTTTATTTAAGCCGTATTTTCTATTATTATTTATGTATTGTTTTGTGGGACTCCATACCATTGCCATAATCTTTTAGTGATATGCATGTTAGAGAACATTGTTTTATGACAATTGTATTTAAAACTTGTAATGATTGCTCCAAGACACCATTGTAGACATACTGGTCTATGAGCCCTTGTATTCATGACCAATAAATGATCAAGTGACATTCTATGTATTACTACAACACAACCTATGGCAATAACTGGAACTACATGAAGAACAAAACATTATAAGATGTATGAGCAACAATGCCAAAAAAACATTATCACCTAAACACCTATTGGCATTTCCAAATCAACCCAAACTACCAAGATGGGAAGCACCCTTTAGAATCCCACTTTCCCTTGGACTATAACCACATTGCTATCACATAATATTTTGCAAATGTAGAAATATAAAGACTTGTTAAATTGTAGCACAATACATACTACATTCTGTCCACCTATAGAAATTCACGGTTTCAATATTTATTAACATGTGCTAAACCTTTCCAAAACCATCAACTTTCATAATCCATAGCACCAAACCTAAAGCACATATAATTATTGGAAATTCTCTCGAAACACACAAAACACACTATACCACTATAGTCTACTTCTAGGTATGATTATGTTGTTGTTGCTACAAACCCATCTCAGACTTAATGTTTTTTGTTGAACATTAGCTAGCAGAAGACACCAACTTCCTAGTTCTGCCACTTTTATGAAATGTTGAAACAAATTGTGTTGATGTTGATCCCCCACCACTAGTTACAGCTCCCAAATCAGCAACCCAAATTGTGTTTGCAAAATTTGACATACACAACATCTATAATATAGCATTCACTAGAATTGAGTGCATTGTAATCGCATTATCCCTTGAAAACCAAGTTGGTGTCACCTGCAATGAACAAACAATTACAAGATTCAAAATGTAAATAATCTTGTTTTCAATTACAACAAAAACTCTTGTGGGTTGGGTAAAGGAAATTGCACCTTAATGTTAGGTGCATTATTTTGATACATGTAGTCGACATATTTGGTCATGAATTTCATGACATAAAACCCACACTCCCAATCAGATAGTTGTTATGGTCCATCAAGCCACACCTAATTGTTCTTTGATATTGCTCACTTCCATTCAGGTGTCCTTAACAATTTACCTTGTGTAACAGCCCATATTTTTGCAAAAAAACAATGCACACTTGCAGATTAGAAAATGTTGGTAGTCTTGAGAGGGTCATAGTGCATAAAATGGGAAACACTCATTACAATTACACTCCAATGGTTAGCATATTGAAGAGGGACCAAGACCTCTCAAACGTTGGAAGGCACTTTGAACTTTTTCCTCACGAAATTCATAACACTATCCTTTGACTCCCTTTTTATTTTTGCCCAAATTTTCACCATATCCCACATATAAGGATGGGTGATATATGAGTCCGTTTGTGACATATGGTTGTGTGTATACCACAATTTAAAGAAATCCAATGCATATGTAGACAAGTAACCGATAGTGATATCTAACAATGAAATATTAGCATCAATTTTTGGTTTTAAATAATCACCTAATATGACAAACTCCACGGCATATTTGCTAGTCCCACCTTTGCTACTAATGAAATCCACCACTATTATTGTTAACTTGCAATAACAACCAATGCTATTGAATAGAACATCTAGCTTTGGGATTATTTTTTCCAGATATATAACCTCTAGCATGTTTTGCCCATGTAAAATGTTTGCAATATGGAAAAAAAAACAACACAAATACTTCATATTTGGAATATGAAACTCAAATGGAATTGTATTTGAATCATAAACTCTAGCAATTTGTTGTCTTGACACATTTGAATTGGTAGATGTTGATTTGAACTTAACATGTTTTCTATAGTAAACCTACAATTAGTGACAACCAAATGTATAAACTTGAAGTGCTACTATTTGAAGTTGTGATAGTACTTACAATTGTTTTCCAGAACTTGATGAATCTTTCATTTGAAGTCCATCATCTACCTACTATTTCCCATAATCTATCGTAGTGGCAAAAGATGGGGCAACCACATTAGGATTGTTATCATGAACTAGGGCCTGATAGGAATTGGTCATCTTAGATAAGTGCCTATCTTGGGAAGATATGTCATTCAAATTTGGGATTGGTTTGATAGGGTTATGTGAAGACTACTTTGGAGGCCACAACCCAAGAAATAGGGACGGCGTCCTCCTAAAACCAGCATGGGTTGCTAACAAGGAATTTGATAGGATGGGTGTTGCAAGACTTGGATTATTCACATATGATTATAAGTGAACATGATCATCAGGTTTATAGTCCCACTTAAGGCTATCACCAAAGGCTACCCTGACAAATAAATCCAACCCATAAGCTAGTGCAACTTCATTCTTGCAAGTGGGTTGGCCATGGGAGGACTAATCAGAGCGGATGGGTTGCTGCATAATAACTTCTGCATTTTGAAGTTATGTTGACGTTTTGGTACCTTCTACATAAGATGGAACAAGTATGAAAGGTCAAAAATGGAATTGTGAAAATTAAAGAACCTACATGTTTAAATCCAAACTTATATTGGAAGTAATGTTCTATGTGAAATTTCTATTAAAACAATTGTCTACAAGAAAAACAACAAGTGCAAAAGTAGTGAAGTAAATACTTGGTCCAGGATTGCCCTACAATCATGCCCAACATTAGTGTTGCACCACATGTCTTCCAACTCTTTTGCCATTCTAAGATTGAATAAGTCTGAAATTGTTCTATGAACGATCTTGGACATGAATCATTGGATCTTCTCAACAATTAGATTCTACATCTACAAATCAAATCCAAGTAGCCCAAATAAATCTTGCCGACATTGAGTAATATCTTCATGACACTAGCATAATTTGGGAAACCATAGGAAACTGAAGTCAAGAACATCTTGAATTGCTATGGTTAACCTAATAAGTGTCCTTGTTCACGACACTAATGTAGGATGTTGTGTAGAGTTAATCCCTTGTTTGCATGAGCAACTGGATGTAGTCTTCCAAATATAGATTTGCAAAACAATTTGAATGTTCAGACTATGTGCAAGCATTCTATATCCAATGCTAACTACTATGATTCCTTTTCCACTTCAACGATGATGTTTTGTAGTTTTGCTTTTGTGTGTTCCATGGGCATTGAGGACCAAAGTCTAAAGGATACCGTTTCAATAGGTGGTGCAATGGTGACCAACCCCACCTTGACTTCTCCTCATTAACTTTCAGTTGTTGGACAAAAAATTTCAATTCCTGTAAAACATACTTTGTTTTTTTTATTTTTTTGAATGATTTTGTGGCATTCACATTATTTGCATCATACTTTTTTTTTGTTACAAATATTGTAGATACTCTCGGAGGCATTTCATTTCAATGAACCTTTGCATGGTGTTTTCTCCACTCCCTTTAGATGTCCATGCATTTAGGGACTGTTTGACAATGTCTAAAATTTGGGTTATCCTTTCAATCCCTCCAACAACTTATGGGATCAACAACAACAAGTAAGAAATTAAATAAAACTAAAGCAAATGATAAACCAAAAAGGTACAAAAGTTGTAGAATATTCATTGGTGGATAAAGAAACCAAATGCTAAAACAATCATGTTACCTAAAGTGCCATATGTTTTAGTTTCATTAAAAGCACCATAGTGTCTTCTAGTTTTTCCAATAGTTTTTTATCCATGACAATATCTGTCTCCAACAGTAGAACATAAAGCCCAATAATCTTGACTTACAAAGGAGGAGGAGGTAGCCCACAAGTACTTTCCATAGTGAAAGTTTCAACAATTAACCTCGCCTTCGTCTCAATTTGTGATCTACTAATAGGTAGTACACCTTTTTGTGGTAAAGTTGCAACAAAAAACAAAGACAAATTTGCATTTGATTTGTTCTTCCTATTGGGGCCTTTTCCATTATCCAATGTACCTTTTTTTAAAAGTGGCTTCTTGAAAACCATAGGGTTTGTGGCCAAACCTACAAATTGCAAAATTGACAACAAACTTTTAAAAGTGACCTCCCACATTATAATAAAAAAATCAAAAAATGAAAGTACATAGCCAACCTACCTATTTTTGCAATTTTAATAGATGAAAAATCTTCATCGATGTTCAATTCATAAATCTCCTTCTCTTTAAGAGGTATAGGGCTTGCAGGGGGCATTTCCATGGGTTATTTTTGGTTCTTTGGTGGTCATGTCATTTTGGGGGAATGTTCTCCCACATCTTCATTTGGACGTTTTAGGCGGTTCGGTAGAGTTTTCCCATGCTTCTCCCCTAACTTGGTAAGTTCTTTAGCTTTAGACTTTGTGATGGTGGGGTACATTTTTAGCAATTCCTTCCTTGTGTACTCAAGGCACAAGTTCATCTCTTATGGTAAGATAATGTATTTGTGTCTTTGAACATAAGTCCTGCATAACTTGCATTGGAATGAAAGCCTATTGCCAAATGTTGGTATGTTTGGCCGCTTCACATCAAAATGTGCTTCCAATGCCAAATTTCATACTCCTCTTCTAGGTACAATGCAACACAATGGTGTCTACTTTGTTGCATTATGGATTTGTAGATTTTGTTCTTGCCTTTTGGACAGCTGAAAATTTGCAAATAACAAATAAGTTGTTGCCCAAACCCTAAACTGAAACAATAATATCTACAAATGTTGTGAAGCTGCAACAATAGATGGACACAATTACTAGAATAATTTTGCACATTATTCAAGTTAAAGCTTTGGATAATAACATTATAACACCACAAAAACCAAGCACCATTACATTTTCCACACCTCCTATTACATTAATTATCTTATGTATGTTATTTGTTTTCTTATTCTTCTTATGTTTTACAATTCTTCTGGCCTAAACTCAAAAAAAAATTGACATTACACATTGATAATAACAGTAAGCATGAAAATCAACCAAAGCAATCTTAAACCCTAAATAGTTGTTTCTTTGTTCACCATGTTCACCAACACATTCATGGACAACAAAAAGAAAGGAAGACTTACCCCTCCTGCCCATCTTGCTGATGTTGTTTTAACAATTTCAATGTATTTTTGTTGACCAAACAATCGAATCATGTATGGGTCTTCTCGTGCAATTATGGGCAACACTTCTTGTAACAAATGTCTCTGCTCCCACTCCTCTTCTACATTCATCGCAACGTCCATTTGCATTACTAGGCCCCTAATTATATTACGTCGAAATGAAAAAAATTTGCAACAAAAGTGTTGTTAGGCTACACCTTCGCCAAGTCTATCATAATGGCATTGGGCACTGGACACATTTATTCAGTTGGAGTTGAAAACATCCTTGTTGTGTTATCCCGCACAAGTGTCATATCCATTATTACAAAAGAACCTTTATAATAGACTTCAACAATGCAAAGAAAACTAAAAAAGATCACTTCACCACTTAATGCAACACAACTTCCTTGTGAGCAAAACCTCAACTTACCTATGTACCCAAACAATTAATGTTCAAAACAATCAATGATAATACAATAAAACATGAAAATTATAATCTTCAAACCCTAAACCTACTTCCTTTATAATGCAGTGCTTACAAAAACCAACAATGTCCTCAAAACTCCCATTCACCTATTTTTGGAAAATATTTGAAAGGTGTCTTTTTGCATTTCCCTCCTTGTTTGTAGATTTACTATCCGTGCTCGCAATAATAAAAAAAAAATCAACTTACAATAGAACACGAAAATCCTTTGTTGACAATAGAACAAAGAAATTCTCTGTCAATGACAGACATGAAAATTTTCCATCAACAACAAGTGGTCGATGGTGATTGAAATGTTCTACGAATGGTGATGAGAGGGACCTGTATGTGTGACATGGAAAGCCTAGTGGTGGGGCATTGTGACCTGCAATAGGCATTGAACAGAACTCAATGGGGGGTATTTAACGTTTCATTAAACCAATGTTAGGCAAGTACCTACTTTGACCAATTAGAACCATTAACCAATAGTTTCAATTCCAATTAGTAAAAATTGAACTAGAAATAAGTTTAATTTTTGGAATTTGAATTGGGTTTTAAATTGGATTTAGTTCTAAAACTGAAATCAGAAGTTCAACCCCCCAAAAAAATCATTTTTAGGGGAAAAACATGATCTAAAATTGAAGGTTAATTGGTAGTTAACCAATGGTTTCAAATGAAATTACTTGAAACTAAAACCGAGTTTGATTTTCAAAACCAAAATCAAAACTTGAATTATTCTTTCAAGCACCAAACCAAAATTAGACCTAGGTTCCATTCTTTTGTGTAACTAAATCCATTTTAAATGTTTTGAAGAACTAGAATGGGAAATTCTTCATAAAAGGAAATAACCACCCAACATTAGCTTAAACCAGTGTTGTGTGGTTACCCAACTAGTTCAAATACCCAAGCTTGGCTCTAATTTTGGTTATTCAAAACCCACATGAATTGGAATGAAGTGTTTAGCTCCAAATCCGGTTACCTAAAACCTACCCAAATTGGAATAAAGTACCAACGAAAACCAAAACTAAGGTTATTTACAAGGTTTAAATGTAGGGGGAAAACTAACCCCCTGATTCAAAAAGGTTCGTTTATTAGAACCAAAATTTGATCCAGTTCCACAACTAGCAAAAAACTCAAATTGGAGCGAATGTTTTGAAAAAAATTGATTCTAGTTCCAACTAATTTTTTAGGGTTTATAGTTCACTATCAACTTGTTCACAGTCAACTGCGTCTCTCATCAACTTTTTGTTTTTTATGTTGATTAGGTTGTTTATTGCTTCGTTGCTTCAAGCTTCTTCAAGCTTGCTTCATGTTCACAAGCTCACATGCATTGCAAACCATGATGAGTACACAATTTGTTTGAGGTATGTTGTTCACCAACTTGGTTTTGATTCTTTTTTTAATTGTGATGTTATTCATAATCACTTTGATCTTGGTCTTATTTGTAACTATGAAGCTGATGTTTTCAAATTTTTTTTTGTTTGGCAATGGTGGTCATGGTGGTAATGTTCACATGACTAGTGGTGGCAATGAATTCATCACATTCATCATCATTGCAATGGTGGGCATCACCCTTTTTTTCTAATAAATAATTACTGATCCTCTCCTTACTCATGATGTTTTTCATGATAGCCCTACTCTTGGTTGTCTTAATGACCATGTTATTCTTCATGATTGTCCTAGTCATAGTTGGTTTCCTTATCGTGATGCTTTTCGTGATCACCTTAGTTTTGGTTGTCTTCCTAATCGTGATGTTATTTGTGATCATTTTAATTTTGGTTGACTTCCTGGTCATGTTGCTTTGTGATTACCCTATTCTAGGTTCTTTTTTTTTCTTTGTTTTTAGGGTTTTAGTCCATGGAAGACTTATTTGTTTACCTTTAAAAGGTGATATATCCAAGTGAAAGCAAATTGGACATTGAATATTGTGGTTTTGCATTAAATTTTTATGTAATTGCAAGCACCACCTCAATAGAGAATTCTACAACTAAGGATGTTCCACAACAATGGGCTCTACTAACTAAACTAAAAGAGTTTTGGAAAATTAAAAGTTGCACCACCACATCTCAAACTTTCTTTGCACCTATGAACACATCTTCTTTAAAAGTAAGTTGTAGTTCCAACCTTTTTGAACAATTGAAATGTGTTCTCTATTATCATGTTGTTTTGGTTGTAAAATTGAAGAAAGGCATCATAAGCTACAAAATAATAAATGGGATTTTTACAGTGTAGAAACATCTTGAAACCATGCATTGACAAATGTGGATTGAATGGATTAAATGAAAAAACATGGGCCTAAAGGAGAAAAGTGGCCTACCAAAAAAAGGTTTGGCCCCACCCCATTTACCATTTCCTATTTTTTTGGTAGTGTTCCTTTTAGACCAATGATGATCCTTAGTAAAAACAATTTGAAAAGGATTTGGCATTACTCATAGTTAAGGAGTTGGTGCCATTGTCTTTTGTTGCAACTCCATTTTCAAGAGGTTATTTTTTAGAAAAAATTGTTGTTTAAAATTTCCATCTAAATGAGCTTTTGCTTATGAAATTCTACCTATGATTGTAGAATAGACCAAAGAAATGTATGTTTCTTCAACTCTTGAATCTTGTAATTCTTATATTATGTTTTTGATCTATGGATGTTTAAAGTAGGAGTGGACACATTTGTATGCATTGCACATTTTTTGAATGAATTATAATAGCCTTGTCATGTAGCAATTGGTTTTTTCAAACATTAGAGACTTCTGGGAGTGCAATGGCTTTGCAAATAAATGAAATGCTTGCAAAACATGGGCTAAATGTTTGGGTTATTGCATATGTCAAAAACAAAAGGGGTAAACTTTCAACCATGACCGAAACTTTGATTTCCATTATTTCATGTGAAAGGTTAAATAATTGGCACAACCATTTGTGAGGTCATGTTGGGGGCATGATGTGTTTAAATGTTGTCAATATGCCACTAATGATTCTAAAAATTGTGTTAGTCTAACCATTGTTTCCATCAAGGAAGCATAATTTTTTTTCCATAAAATTATCTCATGGACTAAAAAGCGTGAGAAGGGTCAACAAGAGTGGCACAAAACATGTTTGCATAGTGGTGTGCTCCCAAGAAAGCTCAAGACTCCAATCAAAACTAGGTTTGCTTCCAAAGTCATTTTGTTTCAAAAAACTTTGGAATTCAAGCACATTATTGCCTATGTTATGGACAACAATAATCATTGGCACTTCAAAGTCATGTGCCAAGTCTACAAGTTTGGGCTATAGCCCAAGTTGTGGCAAATAATTTGGGTTTCATGGTTCAACAATGTGTGTTGAACCAAAGCCAAGATTACTAGATATATTTTTATGCCCTTGTTTCATTAAATCTCATTAATATGTTAAACACAAGTGGATTGTTGAAAACCTAATTATAATGAAACTCAAAATATTGATGGTGAACTCCAAATTTTACAACACATGTAGAAACAAGTGATAACAATTTTGGAACCCTTCCTTTCATTCATGTCTTCTTTTCAACCTAGCAAAGTTCACAACATGTTGGCATTAATGTTAGATCCCCAATACAAGGGGTTGGGGTTGGTCATTCAATATGTTAATAAGCAAAATACTTTTCATCTTGCAAATGAAAGGTATTATTCCCGCTCTTTCTTTGTGCATACAAGATCCTAAACCCAACTAATGCAAATGAAAATGGCCTAAGTAATTCTACATCCTAGAGTTCCCAATCTACAATTTTGTATGATGTCATGGAAAGTGTTGATGATATGGCATTATCAATGGTGAAAGAACAACTAACCCATTTAAGGACCAAAAAAGTCAATGAAGAGGAATGCAAAAATTTAGTGGCATGGTGGAAAACCCATGAGGTGCATTTTCCATATGTTGGTTTTGTAACTTGACAAATCTTGGGGATTGTGGGATTTCATATTGAAGCAAAAAGAATTTTCAATATTGTAAATATTTGCACAAGCCTATGATGTTCTCACTTGGCATGGATAATCTTGAAATGCTTATAAACATCTACAAGAATTGGCCTAGTGATGATTATGTTGGCGACTCTTCATCATCCATGGACAAATTCATGGAAATGGAAGAAGCCCTAATGAATGAGAATGAGGATGTAATTGCATCACTTGAATTTTAGGATATGGATGAAAGCAACTACAAGGTTTAAATAAGTTTTTTTTTAAAAAAAATGTTTTTCAAGTTTGTTTTTCTCTCCAAGTTTGATGTTCACGTTCATCAAAAGTTAATATAATCAACCTTTTTTTTTTTGGTCATAGGGCTTTGAAGTGATGTGTTGTTGCTTTAGGGCTACCCAAACCCTAAGATTGGATGTGATGAAACCAAAAAAATTGCTAAGTTTTCAGTTTTTTTATATTTCTTCCTGATATGCCATTTGCATGAATTTTCTTGGCATCTTGAATTTGACAAAGTTAGGGCAGAAATTGGGAGTGTTTTAGGACTAATGTTTTTGGTTTTGGAGTAAGATGTTTAAGGATGCAAATAGGGCAGATTCTGGGTATGTATTATGGGGTGTTGAAGGTACTTTTTCAGGGCTGAATTAGGGCAGATTTGGGGGCTATTTTAGAGCAAATAGAGTGTCCATTGGGGGTTTTTGAGGTGGTGGGTTTGAGGGGGCAGATTTGTGAGCTGCTTGGAGCTCACTTCGGAATGTTTTGGGGCTAAATTCGAGAGTGTCAAGATGACCCATTTGAAAATTGACATACAAGTGCATGGGTGAAAAAACATAAAACCAATTGGCATAAAAAATGATTTTCATCCATTAGTAATATAATTTAGGTTAGTAAAAGTAGTTTAGATTGGTTTCATTTGGTCTTCACAAGGCTTTGTAACAATCTGACTTTTTTTGGAATAAAAAATTTCTTATTTGTATTCTTTCCATGATGTTTTGATTTTTGGAACCTAATTGGGGTTAATCGGAACCTACCCTAACTTACCCTAGAACCGGGAAGGCCTATTTTGAAATAACCCTGTAACTAGAACCAAAACCTACCTTCACATTGAAAAACTGAAACCGAAACCAGATCCCACTTTTATTATTAAAAAAGAACCTACCCAAAATCAGAATCGGCCCTATAAAGTTTTTGGAACTAGAACCCAAGAACTGCATAACACCAGCCTAAACCTGACTACATGAGCATGCTGATTGGGTTATTGATTACATAAGAAGCCGTTGTTGTGTAGGGTAGAGCCCAAGGACTGGCGCTTCACCAAAATAAGGGACCCCAATGCACAGGAGCTTAGGGTGTGTCCTGTATTTTGGTAAAACCCTAGTCCATGGGCTTTATCCAACATAAAGACCACAAGATGCTTCTTGACGTTTTTCCCATGATGCCCAATGAATATCCCCTGGATACCTTTTGGGGTCTGCCTAAGCATTATGTTATTTGAAATGTGCAGCCTCTACAGATGCTCTGTAAGGCTACCTCTAAATGCATCACGAATTCTCTGGTAGGCCTTTACACATAGATAGTTTATTGGTTATGTTTGAGATTGATAGCTTGTCAATTAGTGATAGAAGAAGGAATCTATGTTTCAAATAGATTTTTGTTACCATGCTAGTTTTTTGTTATTGTTCCCTACCTTGCCTGATCAGAAAGTGTTGTAGATTTGATTTATTACCATAGAACAACCATTTAAATTCATCAAATTTTTAAGGATTTTTGTGAACTTGCATTGATTCAAGTTGAAGGACAATAAAAGGATCATGTTGAAGACACATAGCTTTTGAATAGGTCTTCTCAAAATAATAAATTCTGAGTTTATCAATATCTACTCTCTTGTAAGTTGTACCAATATTTGTACATTCTGATTCATGCATTAAAAAAGATAATACTTTTCACGCATGACTCATGAAGCCTTGTATACATATTACCATGGAGCCTCATAATAATGTATTTGAAATTGTTGTCATTTTTTTGAAAGTCCAGCTAGTAGCTAGAGGTGTGGGCACTAGTATTCACCATGGCACCTAGTTAGGACACTAAAAATGCTTGCTAAGATAGGCCCGGACACATAAGGTTCCCCCATGAGCATGATTATGTTGTAAGACTTGGGCACTCAATCAGTACGCATCTTACCATCTGTGCATCTTGACATCTACCCAATAACACAGCAAAAACTTCCAGGCATTACAAATATATACCCTAGGCTAGGTATGGTAACTGGTTGTAAAGGATGGGTCGGATATTGTAAATTAGGCCTCAAAGATTTTTGGTACTGTGTTGTAGTAGCACCTTGTCAACTTTGACACATATCTGTTGAATAATTCATTAGTTTTGAAATTTTCATTTTGATAAATAGAATATAACGGTAAGAGATATTTCTCTGTCTAGTGAACACACTGATACTTCTGTGACAGGTGAAGTCCATCAGCTCAGGTGGTCAATATGTAACTCACATGTTTTTGTCCAAATTGATTGTAAGTTTAGCACTAAAATCATGAAGAATGTTTCTTTTTTGCGGTTGTAAGTAGTGTTCTCCGGGTTTTAGTTTTTCAACAGATGATCACACAAGATGAAGGAAGAGATCTGCCATAATAGTAGTAGTAGTAGTAGTAGTAGTAGTAGTATAAAGGGTGAGATGAAAATATGGTAAAATTGTTCCAAGAGGGGTGTCATTGTTGAGGACTGCAACAATATATGCTAAAATCATTCTCATTGCAAATAAAAGTTGATTTACCAATTAGGTTACATGATGATTGGCTTCTGGCACTCACATTCCAATTCAATTATCGTAGGAAAAGTTACACACTCCAGTTATACTTTTCATGCTTTTGTCAATGCATTGGTGCTTTTCATGCAATTGGGAAGCTCAACCTTATCTATGTTACTTGCACTAATCCCAATAGTCACATTATTGTGGTTGCCTTACAAATTCAAAAGGTCTAGCCCACTTCTAGTTTCCTTGTGTTGGTGCTTGCATCATTCTAGCAATACGATACCGTATACTTGGTGGAGGGGAGGGGATTACAAAGACTGTTAGTGGCAAGCAAGAAGGGATTGACAATACACTTGTCACTTTAAAGACAATTGATGTCATCGCTTTTAATCTCTCCAAATCCTTAAGGGAGAAAGTCTCATGATGGCTGTTTTCAAATTCAAAAGAAACTTGCATCAAGAAAGCAAAAATCTACACATGGAAAGCCTTTTGTCGGTACTTTACAGTTCATGAAATCCTTCTGAAAATTCAAATTCTAGAAGTCTTCTGTTGTGTGTTCAGATTTTTGTTGAGCATAGCACTTTTTGTAGCACAAAAAATCCCGTTCAGTTTTCAGGTAACACCAATTAACCATCATGCTTGCAACGTAGTCAATTGCAATTGTTGCAGGCCCCACGCATTATGGGCTGGTATTGGCCACTACTGTTGCATATCTCACAATGCACATCAAAGCCTATATTATGCCCAGATCAAGACAAAGGACCTCATTCTCTTAATTATGCATCAAAGCATCAAGACCTTCGAGACAAGCCAATGAATCTCATGAACCTCATGAACCTCATGTTGTGAAATATTCTACCAACATCATCAGCAAACTGCTGAGCTGGGAAAAGAAGCCATGGTTGTGTATCGTAGTATGGCTGCTTTTAGTTGTACAAGTACTTCCCCACTGGCTACTCACCCATGATGTCCCTGCTACTCTCACTACCCAAGACTCCAATCTAAGAGCTCTATCAGCCCTCAACCAAATAACCAGACTGAGAGCCTGCAGCACTATCTCATATTAATTCCCTGACATGTATCTTCCATTGAGTTTGTTTCAGATCATCTCCTTGCCTACTCAAAATTGCCCCTCATATCAAGTACCCCAAGAATTGATACTCCTCAACACTGGTAATTGACACATACCTATAGACACAAAGGCATCTGACACATTCAAATCTTGTTCAAAACTTGCTTCATTGGTACATCTCTCAACGATGAACTTCATCTCTAGATTGTGTACCTGAAGTGACCTATTTACAGCCGCATCTCTCTAGGCACACTCTCAGTCAAAATAAGCTTAGAAGTTTATTGTAGAGCCATGAAGAAAGATATGTGTTCATACAATGCTCTATAATCCAGAAGAGGATCCAGCATGACCACTCACTAGACATTCAAAGATTCAAAGGTTTACAAAATTCACAGAAGCTTAGCCTGGATGGTTGTTCTTCACCATTAAACCTTAAGAAAGAGGCCAGAACATGCATATGCTCTCGGCCATTGTCAATAGACTTTTCAAAATGTTTGAACATGCATGAACAACAATCTCAGGTTAAGACATTTCTAACTAGAGAGATTTTCCACTGACCTGAAAAATTTGTGAAGACCCTTGCAAGATTGACCTTCTTTTCTGAGTGGTGAAATTTTGCCAAAAAGCAAAAAATGAAAATTGAAAATGCCTTGAAAATGAAGTAATTTATGGGCTTTTTAATTGCCAACATTTGAAAGAAATAAAATAAAATTAATACATTTTGCCAGAATTCTGTATTTGGTTCTGTTCATCAGCTTCGCATGAGGAGAATGTGTTTGAACAACAAAACCTCTCAAATATGTCCCTAAGAAAAAAACCCTACAAACATGAGATATTTCTAGTTTCTCAACTTTAGCTTGGCATAAAGAACCAATAGAACTTTTCTAGTGTATGTGGAGGGTTTAGGGTTTACAGTTTAGGGTTTAAGTTTCCACATTTTGAAGAACCTTATGTGCGAAAGCGGCCTCCTCTCCACTCAAACAACATCACGGCCGTCCATTTTACAAGCAAAAATCTAGTGGTTCTATACATAGGGTAATGACCTTGGAAAAGGATGGTTCTGGCAATTCAGGTCCCACACTTGGCTCCCTAATTACACCAGGCCCTTAATATTCCCAGAACAGCCCTGTTCTCAGTCCTTACCCTACACCTTATGGCCTAGCTAGGATCTCAAAAGCAGGAAGGAACTGACTGGGAACCCTTCCCATAAACTGATAGGTTGATTGTCAATTGCAATTTTAAGGGTCACCGTGAACCAGCACCCACCAGTGCACCATGAAGGATGAATGATAAGTGGTCAGGAAACAGTTTTCTGTTGAGTTTGAGTTCCATACCTAACCATGGTGGTTAGATCAATTGCCTTATTTTTCTACCTACCTACTAACAACCCACAAGCAGGTGCTTAGTAGGTAGGTAGTAAAAACAGCCCTCACCTATGTATAAACCATCTACTTACCTAGTAATTACCTATTTTCCTACCTATCTACCTATATATGAGACCTATTTCCTACAAAATTGGTTACCAAGGTGAAACTAAATGTTACCTCAGTTGAGGTTCATCCACAACTGAGTAATAATGGGTATCCAGTGGATGGTGCGCTGGTGAGTGCTGCTTCACTGCGGCCAAACATAAATACTTGAATCCAGTATTCAAAGTTCAATACCTCTAAACCACTTGGAAATTCAACGTGAAAGTGCAAGGAGTCAGGACCTTTTTGCTTTAATCTTGTTTGAAAAATGGTTACTTTGTTGTTAAATTCTGAATGCTTCAAGTATATTATGGAGACATGGATAATCATGTAAAATAACCAATTATTTCACATTATGAAATAAGCCTTCAACTAAGGTTGGTTGATCTTGGTTGATCATATGCAGTTGTCAACATTCATTGTTTAAGTGCTGTATATGTTTTGTAAAAATCAAGGTAATCAGCTCGAGTTGTTTTGCACATTGCAAAAAGATAAATGATAACTATCCAAAGATCCAAACTAATATATATATATAAGAGTTATCAGTCTAAAATAAAATTTATTAACATTGCATTGGCTTGCAATCCAATTTTCAAATCCACTTTTATCCATCATGCATTGTCAAGGTAAACAATAAAGCCACACTAAGGTTACATCAATGTATTATAAATTTACAATAAGGTAAAAATAATGTTAGTTTGGAGTATATGAAATATTACATTGTAGAGTTTTTTTCTCAACAAATTTTGTCAACATTTTTTATCGAAAAATGGGAATTTTTGGGAAATATGTTATTCTAGTGTAAATTTGATTCATGTTGTTAATTTATTTAAAAATTTTAACAGATTTTTATGTCTAGAAATCCAATATAGCTATCAATTCTTGTGTTCAACTCATTGTAGTGGACTTTCTATCCCAATTTTTTACATCCCATGCCATTTTCAATCCTCATGCATATGTAGAATGGGTCAATCGAATCATCTCTTGTGAATATTTGTCCTTTTCCATTTGTGATGTTGCATCTTGAATCACATTTCCCATGCCCCAAGCATTAAGACCCAACATGTGCAACAATTGTTTTGAAATTAACTTAACCAAAGTTGGTTTTGGTAATGGTGAACATCGTTGTGCAACAATTACTAATTCATCCCATTCATATTGGGGCTTTAGCATGACCGCAACTAACAACCTTTTGATCATTCCACCTCTACATGGCCATGGCATCTCCCAAGATGTGACTGTTCATTTTAGCATGGTGTTGATGTGAAGATTTCTTTTAGAAGTTGAAGGCCTTCCAAGTTTCGCCTTTTCTGCCACTAAATTATGCACCTCCCTCAAACATTTGGTCAACAACCATTTGGCACAATATGCGATAATGCAAATGTTAACTTTACACTTTCATTTTGACCCAACCTTAATCCATTTTTTGTCTTTCCAAGCCATATTAAGTGGACAAGGGGGTGTTGGTGGTTAAGCGGCATGGTTGGTTTCAAACTCTTGACCTAAACCAAAAACTATAAAAAAAATTAATCCTTATTTTTTAATGAAAAAAACCTTAACCCTAAAACTTAAACATAAAAAGATCACATAACAAAATACAGGTATTACAAAACATAATATCACACAATTAGATGCAACTATTACAAACTTTAACCTTTATGAAGTATTGCAATCAAAATTTTTTGAAAAAAAATCCCTCACTTTCCATCAAATGATGGAAGGTGCGGATATAATTAAACTTAAATTTTATTATACAATTTTTCTTATGTGTATTTAATCTAATGTATGTAAATTTTGAAACAATCTAACCCACCATTTTTCGATTGAAATTCCCAATTTATATTGGGAATGATATCATCATTTGCCAATTCCAAGCTAAATCCATTGCTTGATTCATTAACTTTCGGTTCTAATGGAACAACATTTTGTTCCCCAATTGTCAATTTTGATGAAACAACACTTTGTTTTAAAGCTTCTAAATCACCACCAACTTTTTTCAATCTCCTTCCTCTAAGCATTACAATTTCAAACATTTTTTAAAAACCACAGATCATTGTCAATTATCAATTTTGATGAAATTTTATTCACAATAAAAAGACCAAAGAAAAAAACAACGACCATTGTTGTCATCTTCTTTTCTTCAAGCAAAGAGAAAAAAAGAAAAAGGCGACAACAACCGTAGCTATTGTCACTTTTTTCGCAACAAAATACTCACAAAAGAAGATGATGATAACAATGTGCCATTGTTTTCTTTTCAAGCAGAAAGAAGAAGAAAGAAGGTGATGGTTTTTTGCCATCACCTTCTTTGTAAGAAAACCACTAGAGAAGAACACAATGGCCATTATCATCATATTTTTCTTCTCAAGCAAAAAAAAAAAAAAAAAAATTTAAATTATAATTATAAAAAAAAATAAAAAAAAAACAAAAACAAAAAAAAAAATTATTTTTTT
>Ga0116229_10000586_pt1 | contig 50022 bp, 40 predicted proteins | sample S1TSphgellanicum_3_FD_87313 | JGI IMG/M metagenome (GOLD analysis project Ga0116229, IMG submission 87313) | Host-associated microbial communities from peat moss isolated from Minnesota, USA - S1T2_Fc - Sphagnum magellanicum MG | ecosystem: Host-associated > Plants > Peat moss > Unclassified... | reverse complement strand
TTTTTTCATTATTTGTTGAAAAGATATAAAATGGTTTGTCATTTTGTTGTGCACCATATGGCCACCTTTTAGGTTCTTTTAATGCAACATTGACTATGGAAAGGAGTTTTCAATGTGACATTGGGTTTTCAAATTGTTTTATTGCAAAAAATAACACAATATAACCAACTAAAGAAGCTCATAAACATCTATCAATTCTAAACATTTTGAAATACAACAAAGATGGTAAGCATGTGTTCTTTTATTTTCATGCACTTTTTTTTTTTAATCTTTTTTTTTCCATGCACATTTCTATTCACATGTGTTTCTTTGTTTTCACTTTTCACACATGAAATCTATTTATTTATCTATCACATCTCAAATTTTACCTAAGAAAAGGTTTTGTGCTATAATGTTTAATGTGCCTCCTAGTAACTCTCACCTTGTGTTTTACATCCTTCAAGTTCATAAAAAGAGCTCTAAGTGTATTGGGGATAATTCATAATTGCCATGGGATTTTTTTGACATTGTTGCCATCATCTTAGCTTTCACTTGAAAAAGAAAACAAATTGCATTGTTTGTTGTAAATATTGTATTATATCTTTCTCTACAATTCTTGCATTTTCTCCTACACCCTCCATTGATACACTATCTCATACACAACTACTTGCTACCTCAAACATTTGAACATGTGTCACTAAGAAAATGGGTTCTTCAAGTTCCACCAACATGCATGATGCATCATGCAAATTGTAACTAAATTATTCCCTCATTTTCCTTTGCAAGATGTGCCAATAATACTATAATTAAGAACTTGCAAATGGTGCATGACAATGGAAAACAACACTTTGAAGCTAATGTTGGTGAAAAGGCATACATGTTGAAAGTGCATATCAAAAGTTGTGTGGAAGTTGTACAATTGCAATTCGCCCACATGCATTTTGCCAAGGTGAACAACAATTTTACTATAAACCTTGCTCCCCCCTTGCTCAAAATCAAATAATGAAATTCATTATCTAACATAATGAAATGTATGGCCTTCAAATTCTAACTTAACCAAATATTGCAAAGGCTTCATTGGTTATCATAAAACCAATGGCATACCAACCATGAAAAAACATGTAGAGGTGGAACACAAAATCTTTTTTAAAACGTCTGTAGTTTAACATGAAGCCAATTGTCTTAAATGTCATCTTGAGCAAGATTCAATTAATAAAAGGCCACACATAACACCAAGTGCCATTCTAAGGTTTTTCTTTACAACTAATCCATTTTAAAAAGACAATGACACCTAAAAGGGCACCTTGGAAGATGTTATTTATGATCAAGGGTTTTCTACTTCATAGGACTACAAAGTCCATTTGGTCACATGGATTAACATATTGATTGTGCCCAAATGTGATGTTCCCATTTCAAAAGTATTGCTAAAGAAGTTTTACCTACATTAGTGTAAAAAACCTTGTTAAATTATGTGCAACCTACATTGGAGACATCCATTGCAACCATTTTAACTTTTGACCTTTAGATGTCAAAAGGGCCACATGATGTGTTCGTTACCATTGTAAACTTTATCTTAAACAATTAGGAGCCTAAATACACAACTATAGGGTTATTTGAAGCCATTGATACAAGTGGTGTAGTTATGGTTCCTAAAACGCAACAACTTCATGACATGTTTTCTTTCACTTGAAAGGTTGTTGCTTGGGCACCTTACATGTACACAACATAATGTGCAAGCTTTTTCCACATGAAAATATTTCATCCTATTTATATGTACATCATACATGTTTTAGCCACATGACATTAGTGTGCAAAAAGTATAAACCCATGAAAGAATGATTTTTACACAACTTCCATTGTTGAATCATCAAATGAGAAATTTGTGATGTGTGATAGTGATATATTGGCAATGGCAATGGCATATTACATCTTCAATATTTTCATGGGCTTTATTGTAGTTTTAATCCATTGTCTTGCCATGTCATGGATTAATTTTCATTGTTTCAAAATTCAAACATTGTTTCAAATGTTTATAACAGACTTACATGATTTTTGGGTTATGTTGGTTCTTGTGTGATTATATCAAGGTTGCAAGTTTGCAAGCCAAGTATTGTTGTTATAAAATGCTTTGACATTTTGGTTGATCATTGCAAAACCATGTACCATCTCCACAAACATGGGCAATTTGTGAAGTTGAAAATGGTTTCCTAATTGTCACATGCATTTTGAATCAAAATCATGGCCATTGGCTCTTTCATAACACCTAGGAATTTGTGATTTCCACCTATCATGTGGCAAATGCATGAATGGGTGGATGCAAAATGGTTGAAACCTAACAAACACATCTTCATAAGTCCAAATTTTCCTATCTACAAATTTCACTCGTATTAACATGTTAAAAACGTATCTAGTAAAAAATGTCACGTTAATTAACATGTTAATAGAAGCCAAAAAAGGTGTCAAGGGTCCTTGAAATTTTCAAAAAATAATAAATATGTTTTGTTTGACATTTTGAAATTATGTTAATCATTCCAAGTTGTGTTAAATGACTAATATGAATGTTGATGAATACAAATTTAAAATTCATTAAATTTAATTTTGGGTTTTGGTTTTAGTGAAGGACTCTTGAACTTGAATAACTATTGCATCAAAAGTAGTCAATTTTGCAAAGGAGTAGAGTTTTTAAAAAAATTAATTAAAAAAATTTGATGGGAAAAAAAGTTAAATCATAATAACCAACTACCTACATTCAAAACACACTTGCAAGTTAAAAGTTATGGAATTTGAACTTTCTAAAAATTCAAAGTATGTTTCAAAATCTCAAAATTTCAAGAGTCTTTTACCACATGTAAATGAAATGTAATGTACACAACATATAAAACAAAGTCATAGCCATTTGAAAATAAGATTAAACAAAAAAAATAAACATTAATTACCATGCTTTAAAGATGCTCATGGGTAATCTATACTCACTATGTTTATTATTCATTTAAAATTTATTCAAATTTCCCATAATTAAAATCATTGTTATACAAGTCCACCAAAAAAATTCAATATTAACTTATGTTAACATTTTCAAACAGGTAAAATTAATCATTGATTACACCTTAAGTGGGTCGTGCTTTCATGATTGCTCCCAATTAGAATTGACAAGATGGTTAGTGTTATATTTATTTATAATTATTTAAATCTTTAAATTTAAATCAAAATATACTTGATATGTAATTTATTAAACATGTAATATCATGTACAACATTTTTAAATGTTATATAAAGCATTAAAATTATGTAATTTTCATAATTATAAATTTATACACATATATGATTTTTAATTTCATAATTTTTATTACGAATAACAAATTATCATCTTATTTTTTAAAGGTCTTTTTAGATCATTAAATGTGATTTAATATAAATTATAATAAAAAATCCGAGTTGTATGACCACATATTTTGATAAATAAATAAATATAAAATATTAATAAATAATAATTTTGGAAAAAAATTTATATTTTTAACTACCCATTGTATGGTAACTTGTAAAACAATGTTTGTTTTAGACATGTTGATTTCTTTTGAAATCTTTTGGATAAAATTAATATGATTATATATCATTATTTAATGTCAAAAAAATCAATGAGGATATTCATCAAAATAAACCTTTGAACAAGAGTCCCAACTTGGGTGCTTTTTGGGTAAATATTCACAATACGATTCAAACAAAATTGGAACAAGTTCAACATTTTCATTTTTTATGTATAAATATTTTTTCAATCACAAAATATGGGAATTTTTTTCCAAAATCTCAAAAACACAATATTAAAATAAATAAAAAAACTTTAAGCAAGCCATAGCATAATAACAAACTTCATGAAAATTTTATGTTGTAGAAATTTATGTAACTTGTTTTGAAATATATTACCATGTACCATTAGACCCAAGCTAAGCTCAATTTTGTGGACTTAATCTTACACCAAAATTTATACATAATTTGAAAACTACATTATTAAACCCATTACATCCAAATGACAACATTTAATATCAATACATTATTTTGTTGAGGGTGAATGAAAGTTTTCAATTTGCAAATATGAACACCCCCTCATCAAGGTTCTGTCATTTTGAAAAATTGGTCAAACAAGGTCAATGGCTTATACATAGTAAGTTTTTAGCATATGACTATAGTCATGTAAAATCATGTAGTAATGAAAATGGTGATACTCATAAAAATGGCTTAATTGCAAAGCATATGTTATTGCATGACTAGATTGGGACACTAGTCATATATGTTCAAATCATGGATGCCATGTTTTGGCATAGTGAGAAATGTAATTGAAGATGGACAGAGAAAAAGACATATCAAAAGGGACCCTACTAGTTAAAGGAAAAAATAGATATCCTCCAATTAGCTCCTTCAAAAATAATGATGCCAACTAATCATTACGACTAGTAGAAGACAACAATATTAAGCATTTCAACATCATCAACACAAGGAATTAGAGCAAAACAAGTTTGGAAAAAGGCACAAAGCAAAGCTACAAGCAATAACAAATTGAAATTTTTTTTGACGTGTGGAGCAAAAGGGCATTGGGAATGAGACTTTGAAGTTTGAAAAAGTGTCAACAAAGTTTAAAAATTCAATTCACAACTCTAACATAATTTTCAAAAGTAACAAGTTAACTACATTGAATCCCCACCAAATTTAGAGGCTAAGGATAAGATTGAAAACAAGTTTGAAGAAAACTTTGGAGGTATGAAAAGGTAGGGCTTGAAAGCTACCTGGTTGAAATTGTTCAAAATCCTTCTTGGTATTCTAATTCTAATGCCATTAAACATGTCATAGGAAATAAAGCCTTATTAGTGTCTTCGAAATATGTAAAAGCTAACAATTTCATCACAATAATAGCTAGTGAGACCCATAATGTGGTTGGAAAAGGCATGGTTTTGGCTCATTTTAAATCTAGAGGAATCAAATCAACCAAAAGTTTTTTCTATGTTCCTAACATTCAAAAAAACCTACTTTTTAATTGGAATAATTATAGATGTTGGCCATACAATGAAATTCTTTTCTTTAATCTATTTTATTAAGGACATGAACAAAAAAGTCGTCATTTGAAAAAAAACTAAAATGAAAGTCAAGGGTCAATAGTAGCTTAAAAAAAACCTTATGTACAAATCAAAAGTCAATCTTACATCACAAAATAGGTTGACCTCAAATCATAGAAAATAATTAATGTAGCCTTGGGTCAAATTTGACATTAAATAATTCTTGAAAACATTAAACAAAATTTTTAAAGAAATAAACATTGAAGCACTGAAAAATGTAATAAAAGTGCCTTGGAAATGATGAAAAATCTGAAAATTTTGAAGAAGCTTGTAAGAGAAGTCATGTAGCCTTGTGCACCAAAAATGAAGCTATGCGTGCCAAGAGTGAAGCTCTTTGTGCCACTACCATTTTCTCAACATAGTTTGCATGTTCATCAAGCTATAGGTTGCTTGAATTGATTGAATATGAAGTTGGAGTTTATAACGAGCTACATGTTGTCTTGAGAATCAAAGTTGTTTCAACCTCATAGGAGCTAGTGTGCATATATGTTAATACCCAATAGCAATTTTGTATTATTGCTAGTAATATTACTATTCTTAGGTTGCATGTTGAAATAGTTTCTGCCACTTTTGTAGATTTTAATGATGAGAGCTTTCACTATTTACAAAATCCTAATCTTGGACCACCTCCTTTGTGGGTACTTTAAATTTTTTTTCCTTGTTGAAATAATTGATTATAAAAATAAAAATTTGGTGTTGTTAAGACCCAAGTTTTTGAAAGAGGAAGAAAAGGAAAAGGAAAATTCATGATTGTTGTTGTAGCCACCACATTCTTGAAGGTTGTTGTAGCTCAAGTTGTTGTAACTTCTTATTGTTGAATTGGCAACTCAACATGATTGAACTCATGTTCCACATACCCATTAAAAGCATGTGAGCTACTACTTGATAAAAGGAAAACTTGGATGCAAAAATATTGTTCAGGCTTTCAATTTCAAAACCATGAAGCTTGGAAACTACCCTTTTACTAAAACCTAGAGGAACATGAATCCTTCAAGGCCTTCACAATTCTATTGAAGTGGGCTGGAAGATGTGTAGCCATCAATGAAAACTTACCAACACAACTTGAAGAACATGGCACACATATTGAAGATCCCTTGTGGAGTGCATTTTATTTAATCACATTGCCAAATTTCATATTCAAGGCTAGTGCTTCACTCCTTTTAGTGATGATGATCAATAATAAATACCTAGTTTGCAAAATCAATATTTTTTGCTAGTCTATAAGAATTCCATGCACTAGTCTTTTCAATGCCAATATTATTTGTTCACAATGTGGGTCTTAGAGTTATTGAGTTCAATCATGTAAGATTTTGTTATGGCTTTTGTTATCAATTGGATGATGAAGGTTCAAACTAAAACCACTATTTCCATTGCACCATGATCCTTTAATATTGTGGACTGCATTGTATCTAAGGAATTAAGCTTGGTTGTTTTGTAGGCATTATTTGTATCCTTTACAATTAGCAAGAGGCTTGTGCCAAGAGCAAGTAGAAAGTTGTGATGAACATTGGATATGATGATTTAATTTTTGCAAGTGCACAAGGACTATCTAAAAGCAAGGGTAAAGGTTTTAGTCAAAACATCATATCAAGTTTTTTTCCTTACTAACTTCAAGGTTTTTTTCCCTTTCATGTTGAACAATAGGGGTAAGACCTCCCAAATTTGTTACTTTAGTGTGTTGTTGGTTGAAACCCATAGAATTTCATAAGTCAAAAACTTCAAGGTTCTTAGTTGCAACTTCAAAGTTTTAAAGCTAAAGTTTTTTCCCTAAGCAAAAGGAAAAGCAATTTTTCAAAAAATGTCACAATTACATATCACTATAAGAAATTGCATCCATCAAAACCACATTACCCTACAATTAAAACTCAAAACACAACTCATATATAATTATTATGCAACTATCCCCTTAGAAATATGGTGTATAAATAAATTGCCATGTTAGAAAATCAATTAGTTGAATTATAGTTGCAAGTGAGTTGAAAATAGGCCTTCTATATATTAATTTATACACATCGTGCATACATATGTAGTCAACCATGTTTGACTTTTTCAAGAATTGCATTGTAGTTGCATGTGTCAACTATTTTAGAACTATTGTAAATGTGCCACTAAATAAACAACTATGTTGCAACTAATGTACAATGTACATACATGCAATCATGCCACATGTCCACATTTTCACCATTCATTATGGTATACATTTGTAACTAGTTTTTTATTATGCTTCCCATTGATACAATTAGTACAACCACTAGTGTGTCACTACTAAAATACTAGTATTAAACTATGTTACGATTATAATACAATTATTTATAACTTAATAAAATACATATTCATTAATTATTTATATCTTCATCATATGTGCTTCATTTTGAATGATTTAAAATGTTATGGGAGCGCTACCTCAAGTTCTAGAAATCATCTTTGAAATGCAAAGGAAAAGGGATAATGAAAATATAACAAGAAAAATAAGCCTTCCAACTAACAAAACACGTTTTTTTCCTTTTTTTTTTCCTTTGGACCCTTTTTTTTTTCAAACCTCATAACTTTCTTATTTCTTATGCATTAAAAAAAAGTTAAGGTGTTATATAAATGCCACCTAAATTTCTATAAATAATCTTTGAACTCTAATAACAACAAAACAATATACAAAGAATTTTTTGAATGTTCAAGAACTAGCCTTTTTAGCATTTGGTGATTTGTTTTTTTGAATTGTTAACCCCCTCTATTTTGGGGGGGTTGTAACTTTCTCAGTTCTATTCCATTTTTGACAATTTTTTGTGCATCGCCTATGCCAATAGGAGGGGTTCAAGTTTTGTTTCAACACTAAAAACAATGGAGCCCTCCCCTTGGATCTGGTATGCCCTAAGCATTTAAATGTTATAGTTGTAATTCAATTGCATCTCAATTTGCAACTATGGAACTAGAAAATTTAACCCATATGTTTTCTCTTTGAATCCCATGTTACGAATTATATAAAAAAGGCTTGTTCTTTTATATTCTCACATTAAAATACAAGTGTCATTTTGGGATGAGCTCAAAAAAGTTTAACTTAAAGGCAAAACATAAAATTTGAAAAACAAATTCATGGTTATTCTTTATTTCATTTAATCTTGGGGTTTCCTACTTACTTACTTACCTAGGTAAATAAGTAGGTAGGTAGGTAGGTAGGTCCTAAGTAAATACATAAATATGTAAGTTTTAAGACCTACCAACCTACCTACCTATGGTTATGTATGACCTACTTAAATATTAAAATAAATATTTATATTGTTTACTTTTCCAAAATACAATTAACATGCCATGTGGCAATTTTTTTATTATGCCATGTGTCACAATCTTGGACCATCACTAACAATCATAATGGACGACGAAGATCAATATTTTGAAAAAAATGATTTTTATGTCCAAATTTTTTCATAATGCCACATGTTAAATTTTTATAAGTAGATGACAATTAATGACATTGACATGACATCATGGGTGCAATTATAATGGAGTTGCATAGTAGCTCAAAATGAGTTGATTTGGCAAAGTTGCAATTGAGTTGCAATGAATTGCATTGTATATATGGTGAGTTGCAACTTCCAATTCATGCAACTTATTCATTAGCACTCACAATGTATAAATACAGTGAGTTGCAAATGTCCTCTACAACTCAAAAATTGAATTGCAAGGCCAATCACAAAATGCCATTTTTTCATAATGTATGAAGAATGGAACTAAATTTCAAACCAGTATATTGACTGTCTTTGATTAAGGCTTATTAAATTAGGCATGTATAGGTGTGCACTTATAGCTACCTATATTGGGAGCTATGGGGCCTTTTTTGTTGATGGCTTTGAACACAAACAAGTTTCAAACACTAGATGTTTCAAATGTAATGTAAATCCATTTAACTAGGTACATGATATGTGTTTTCATTTTACTTTCTCCTTTAGTTTGTAATCTATCTACACCCAATTACTTATAAAGGTTGTTTATTCACAAAATCATGAAAATGAGTCCCATATGAAAATGGGTTCATTCATAATTGGGGTTCCAAAAAAGAATGTCTAACCAAAAAAAAGACTTTAATAGGCAATTTTAGATTTTCATAATGTCTAGTATATTACAACTATGGTGTATTTTTGTGTTCCTACAATTAGAGTATTGAAAAAACAAGCTACATAAAAAATCCAACAATTATTGGATGTTGTATAAAATTCCTTTTGAATCCTTTAACTAATTTATGGTCAAGTGTCCATATTACAACTTTTTGTTAACTTGGAATGCAAAGGAATGCATGAAATGAAATTAATTTCAAACTTTTTATATAAGAAAAAAATGTTTCCCTTTATTCAACTACATGTTCATTATGTCAATTTGACAAAAAAAATCACATGAAAAATTCAAAGTCTTGAAATTTTGAAGCAAAGGGCTGCAAGGGAAATGATATATTTAATAAATAATCTTGACTGTTTTTTTGTTATTCATTAGGTTCAAAAACTTTAACTTTAGATGCAAGTCACATGTGCAAGAAATAATAATGTGAATAAACATGTTTAATTGATTTTAAAAGCCCACTTTAGCATTTTCTATGTTTCTACTTGTAAACCAAAATATTCATGCACAATTATGTACACATGTGAAAAATCACCACCACCACATGAATTATATTATATTGGACTATTCAATTTTTTTCATTAATTTTTTTTCATGTAAATGTTATTTGTAAAAAGTAGCTCTAAGAAAGTCTCAAAGTCCTTTTTCCCTTTTTTGGTACCCCAACCATGAATGGACCATGATAGTATGATGGGAGTTTTATATCATATTAATACTTGTTGAAATCACTAACATTTCAACACAACATTTCAAATAGCTAAAATCAATGCACAAGTAATTCAAAATGAAAATATGAAAAGTTTATATGTTTGACACATCTCATAAAATGTGTAGGTTCAACAAAATGTTTTTGGTACCAATAGGTTCAAGTCCTGAATGATTTGATATGGCTCCAAACATTGTTGATTATGAATCTTGTATTTTCTTTAGGATCCAAATCTAAATCACTATCTACCTAGCCATTTGGATCTTCAATTTCTGCCTCCTTTGTTAAATCTAATGATAACAAAAATTTGGTAGCATTGATTTTTAATGCCTCTGTCCAAAAATATGAGATGAACTTCTGAAATAAACATGTATTTCCCCACCTTTGCAAATTGTTTTTTTCCTTTCACAAATTTGTGTCCATGCATGAAACAACCACCCACAAAGTTTAGGTTAATTGCTAACATGAAAAAATCAACTTTTGAATCTTTTCCTTTCAAGAGCTAATCTTTGATGGTGCAAGATGTCCACATGTGACATTACTTTTTAAATGTTTGCTTGAATGGGCATTAGATGATCACATGTGCAAGCTAAAGCTTGGAGGTACAATTTGCAAATATGAACATTAAAATATTTATGGATGTTGTGATTTGATCCATTGTATGAACTCCATGCTCTTATGAATAGACTAGTAATCTATTAGCCATACCATCTTTTGGTTTTGTGGCAAGTTTAATTCCTACACCTGATTTTTGTGATAAGGAATTAAAGTCCTTTCCACAAATTGTTGACATGTTTTTAAAGTAGAGCAATGACTAGTGGAATATGTCAAATGAAACTCTACTCCCAAACAAGAGACCTTCCTTGGACCATTTTGACGAAGACATCTTCTAGTTAATCTTATAAAAATGATTTGTAGAAGCAATGAACTTCCATCAACTATAAAGGATATTGCAATAGTAATTTGCCTCTTATCTTCAAGCTTGAAAACATGTATGTCTTTTGATCCTTTCTTTTCCCATGTTCTTTCCCCAACTATAGGTACAAGGTGAATCTTTGTTTAATATGTGTTTATGACAAGTGATGCAAGCACATTGTATGCTTTTACAAGGTATGTCACCCTATGTGCCATCTTTATCCCTTGATCTTCCCAATTTGGTGGTAGTTTCTTATATCTATAGTAACTCCTCTAAAGGACCAACCCAACTTGGCCTTCATGAACTTTCTTAACCATTCCAATGAAACTTTGAATGAACCACTCAGTAGTTCAGGGGTTTTGAGTTCAAGAAAGTCTTAGAAAATGGGTTGGACTATGGGTCTAAAAAGGGCTTATCCAGAAGCTCTAGTCTTTCACAACAAAGACATAAGCTTATCTCTCATTTCTAGCCTTCAATTTAATATTTGAATGTGTTGTTTTGTGATTATAAAAGGTCTCCCCCTCTCTATTGACTTTTCAACCAGTAGTTTGAGCTTTCCATCTAAGGTAAACCATTCTCTTAAAGAGGATATAGGGAGCTTATCAAATGGGCTTGAATGTTCCCTTGGCTTTCTATGAAATGCATAGAGATAATGTAAAGTAGTTGTCAAATTTATATGTTTTTCCATTGCAATCTAAATGTGAAGCCAAAGGTGTAATGCAAACCATTTTGTGTAAGTACCCGTTTCTAGTGTTGCTTGGATTCTTTGTTGCTTGTCCCTTCCTCACTCTCTTTTTTGGTGTGTTTGCCAAATGATTACAATGTCATCTAAGGTTGTAACTTTGGCCATCCATTGTTGTCTACAAAATAACTCTTTGATTCTCCATTGCCAACTACTCTACTTCAATGTTTAGAATGGAAAAAAAAAGTTTCCAACTCTACTTAGCAAGATGGAACTTGATCTTGACAAAATGTGTATGAATCATCTATATATCCATGCATTTCAGCTACATGCATTCATAAATCAAACAAATTTCATTAATTTTTTTCATTTTTATTGACAAAATTTTCAATAAATATATTTTTTAAACGAATGTATTTTTTGAAAATAATTAATTATTCATCTTTAATGTGTTGAACTTGACCCAAAGCTATGGTATGTGGCACAAGAGGTTAATAGGTCACTTAAACTTTGAATGCCTCCATTTATTGTCTCATAATGGAATTATAATTGGTGTACTTAAACTACCTTGAATCCATCACATTTGTTAAAGATGTTTGAAAGGAAAAGAAATTTCTCAAACATCTTACACAAAAATCAACATATATCCTCTTTAATTGATCCATAGTGATATTTGTGGCACCTTTCAAGTCAAATCTATACCAAGTGCAAAATATTTCATTACCTTTGTAAATGAGTTTAGAAGAAAACTTAGGTTTTGAGGCCAAGAATCAAACCATGGCTCCCTTCAAAAAAAATAAAACTTTTGTTGAAAATCAAACTAGCAAACTAATCAAAATTCTATAAACAAACCAGGTGGGGAATAGTTTGAGCAATTTCAAACATGTTGTCATATTGTTTGCATTGATTATTGCATTAATTTGCATCTTCATGTTCTTGGAAATTTAAAAACTTATGTGAAAGGCATTCATTGGGAACACATGTGGGGTGCATGTTTCTTTGTGGGCATAGCCACCCCCCACCACCACGTAGGTGTTATGTCAATTGCCACATAGGTGCCATGTTATTTTTCCTTGTGGAAGGTGTGCTCTTTCATTTACCACATATATACCATGTCATTTTTCCACATGGAAAATAAGCCATGTCATCTATCACATATGTGCCACATCATTTACCCTACCAATGCTTAGTAGGCAAAAGTATCATAAATGTTAGATGATGTAACAAAATGTAACCAAAATATATAAACCATTATTTCATTTCTACATCCCAAAGTGTTTGCACCCTAACTTCTACACCCCTACACCTACATTCACACCCATGCACCCCATTCACACTCCAAATAGTTGCCCCTATCTCTAGAAACATAGTTGTGGAAAAATCATCAAGTCCAAAGACATCCCATCACATGATGCAAGAACCAATCACCACCCCATTCCATTCTACCAAAAAACTACTCATGACATGTTTCACAACTCAATGAAAGAGCAACCTTAGCCACACATTCCACAAAATCAAAACATTAAAGAAGGTCAGGTTCAAAAGGACACATAGCCTTTGTCTCCCAATCTAGGAGGAAGTTTATGGCAAGAAAGCTTAAGAGATCAATCTATAGATAATCTTGTTTCTACCCAAATCCATGTGTAGAGGTCCAAAAGAACAACGATGGAGTCAATTAGATTGAGAGATTACATACACAATGTGTATTATACTCCAAAAGAACCTTCCATTATTGAAGTTTTTACAAATTCAAATTGACTAGAAGCCATGAATCAAAAGATGGAAGCAATTTACAAGAATGATATTTGGTCATTATAAAGTCTTCCTACATGACAAAAAACCATTTCTTACAAATGGATTTTCAAAACCAAATAAGACCAATAAAATGATAGAAGATTCAAAACAAAGTTGGTTACAAGGGGCTTTGAACAAAAAAACATCAATTTTCAAGGTACCTTCTCACCTATGGCCAATGGTCTACCATTAAAATAATTTAAACTTTTGCATGGAACTAGAATTGGAAAATTCGTCATATGGATATGAAAATAACCTTTTTGAATGGTGAAGTGAAGGAAGTAATCTACTTGAAACAACCTCTTAGTCTTGAAATCAAAGGGCAAGAAGAGAAGGTATCCAAACTTAACAAAGCCTTCTATGCATTCATGCAAGTTCTAGGTAAGTCCTAGTTCAACAAAATAGATGTTTACTTGAACACAAGAAGTTTAGTGAAAAACCTTCAACATGGGAACCTTTACTATTGTAGATAGAATAGTAAATATTCATTCTAGCCCTCTTTGTTGATGAATTTTTCTTTACAATAAATCATCATTCCAAGTTATGATGGTTAAGAACACAATTGAAAAGTCAATTTGAAATGACAAATCTCAAGCTAACAACTCAATATTTGGGATTAAAAAATCACCAGAACGGGGGTTTGTTTCTTCACCAATCTAATCATACCCAAAGCAATAATTACATAGTTGACTTTCACTATTATAGGAGTTTAATGGGCAAACTTGTTTTTCTCACTTGTGTATTAGACCAAACATCAACTTTGTTGGAAACTTGGTGAGTAGATTTATTTAATCTCTTCAAGAATCAAACAAGCTAATAGGAACCATTTTAAATGTAACAAATGGTTTGTGTTTCACACTTTTGAGTCAAATTTTGATTTGAATGTGAAAAGTGGTCAATTATTTTACACAAATGTGTTGTTAATATAGTATGAAAGTATGTGATATGATTTGAAATAAATCAAATGAGGATATAATGCTCAAAAACACTCATTAAACACTATGGCACTTGTTTTTAATATTATAAAACTTTTTATTTTATATGATATTTTCTAAACATGACATATTTTGGGGGAGATTCTTTAAACACATATTATAATAACATAATGTAACATCTTTTTAGTCATAATAAATTTCTAATGATCTTTAAAAATATTCCAAAAAATCTTTACCCAAAATGGCAAGTTCGGTTTTATTTTTATTTTTTGCACCTTCATGCTATCAAGTGTAATATTTTTTGATATTTAAAAGGAACCATCATGTTAGGTTTATTCTTTAAGGTTGCAAATTCATTATAGTTGAACAGTTATTTACATGTAGAATATGTTGATGATTTAAATACTTGAAAATCAATAATTGGGGAAAAGTTTATTTTTACTTTAAAGTCTTGATGTTTATCACATGGGATTGCAAGAAACAACCTACATTAACATTATTGTCAATTGTATAAAATTTGAACATTTATGAGAACTTTTTAAAAAATGATTTTGTTACATCATCTTTTAGTCGAATTGGGATTTCCTTTCAACAATCCTATTCCTATCTATTGCAACAATGAAAATGGGCAAGCCTATCCTTGGGTGGTATCATTAGGAATGTCACACCTTGATTTTTTTAAACCCATCGAACTTTGATAAATCATAAGAAACATTTTCATTATTTTTGTCTGAATACATCTATAAGGTGTCATAGATTTTGAGATTTCAATAATATCAGTAATATTGTGTATTTTGATGTTCCCAATCATTGCATTTAAAAAACAATTCATGAACGAAAAGCTAATTTTTTTCTTTGAACATTTTGGTCGGGAACACAAATTCGAAACATGATTTGAGAATTTTCTTATGAATTTTTTTCATAAAGTAATTTGGAAATAATTTTTTAAGGCTTTTATTAGGAAATTAATTGATTAATATATTTTAATTATGAATTTCCAAACTTGGGGCTATTGATTTTTTAAAGGGCCATTTTAATTAGGAATAATTTTTTTTAATTCTCCAAAATTTTTAACTCCCAAATAAAATTCAAGTCATATATTAGTGCATGCAATGGATAAACATGAAAAAATAATAATTTATAGTTATGAAAACATTTTAAAGAAAAGGTCTAGGAAAATGATTTGGTTATTTTTGGTTCCTTAACCATTCCTTGAGGTGGTTCCTAGTGGTACCACCCAAAGATGGGTTTGCTGAAATACCATTTGAATTATGTTATAATCCAATCTTTAATGTTCTTGATCAAACATTTTTCCATTCACCTTAATTTTATCCAACATCTTATTCAAGAACAATAAATTTCTATTGAATTCATCACATCTACTTTTCAACTTGCTAACATGCTGACAAAACCATTAGGAAACCAAAATTTTACTCAATGTCATATTCTTCTTTAACCTACTTGTTGATCACTCACGATCACCCACCATAGATGCATAGTGAGAAATCCATTTACCTCCTTCATCTTCTATAGGACTCCATTATCAACAATACTTTTTTTTTGGTCTCACCTTAGTTTTAACTATCTTTGATTTGTCATCACACCAAGAACTTTGCCATTGTAGGAACAAAAAACACATCCAAGATTGATTATAACATTTGAACCTAAGATGAACACAAAATGGCATTGCCCATGTTGGGTCCCTTGCCACCTTGGCAACAAGGTTGAAAAAAGGAAGTGAACATATCATTGCACCTTTACATGTGAGCAACATCAATAAGTTTGACAAAGAAAAAAGACATAAAAAGAAGGGTGAGCAATAGCAAGATCATATATTTAAAAAGGAGCTTTAGCAAGTGTGGTAGCAATAATAGTGTATGAGCTTACATGGACCCTTCTAGCAACATGAACTTTGCATGCATTAAGAGTTGCATGCATGCATTAACAAAAACTTCTTGCACAACCATAGAACCATAAGAGTTTCATGGAACCTTATAACAACAAGAGTTTGATGCATGCATTAGGAATCTCACATGCACATCTACAATAACTTCCTACGTGGATCAAAAGTTTCATGCAACATGGACCTCACATGCATTAATAAAAACTTTGTATGTGCATTAGCAAGAAGTTTGGATGCATCATTAAGAACTTCTTTGCACACATCCACAAGAACTTAGCACGTGTATCAATAAGAATTTGCAACACCAAATAATATGTAGCAACAAGAGCCCTTTCTAATCAATATGCATTTATTTTTCAAAGACACAGTCAACAACTCCAAAACTCCACCACTCTTGAGAAAGTTTTCTTATGTAGCCTCATCATCTACTCATTCTCAAATCCACTACAGTAACAAAAAATAACAAAGCAATCAAACTCTACAAAACACAACAATCCTGCAAAACAAAATTCTCTATATTTTTTATCTCCTTGATCCTCTCAAATTGGAGCCGTTGGGTGGGGGTTGGGTTGTAAAAATATTCATCCCTCTTGGCTCTCGTTCATCCTACTTAGGCATCTAGATATGGTAGATTTAGGTCCTATTAGGTGCAGCTGCCTTTAATGTATTAGGGTTAGGGTTATTTCAATGCCTTTGATCTAGTCAACCAGTCAACACATGATTCATCCAATGATCCAAATGACCCTTCTAGAATACCACTTAGTACTTAGTTTTTACTATTGCTCCATGTATTTAATGGGGTTTCTTACTCAACTTCTTCAAGTGAATGGTTACTAGGGTTGCTCCTCTGTAACAAAGCTTCCTACAGTTTTGAAGACCTGGTATCATTTTATTGTTTAATCCTTAACAAGAAAAAACAATAACAAATCCTGCTCCATGTCTGTAGGGTAGGTTTATAGCTGACATCCAAAAGCCAACCTCCAAAATGAAGAAGACCCAAAGTGGTCATTCTCGTGGAAAGTGGTTTTTAGTTATAGCTAACATATGATGTTTGCTATTTGGTGCCACAACTTTGTTGGCCATGTGTGAGCTTGGCTTTTTCGTGAATCGCTTTGTGGGATGTATGCAAGCTGTGAGTGAATAAAGAACATTGGGAGTTCTGAAAGGTGTGAAGGTCATTGTTGAATTGTCTCAAAGTATGTATAGCAATTTTTTGGTTGTCAAACACTGAAGTCTGAAGAGAAGGGGGTGAAATATATTCTAGCAGATGTTTTCTTGCTGGAAGCCCACCAGTTTTTTTCTAGTGGATTTCCTGAAAGAACTGGCAAACAACCAGCAGTTCAGAGTAGGTTCTTTGACTTGTTCTTTGATTTTTGAGAACCACTGGTCAGGTGTGCATGTACCCCACACTTGCCTGCCAGTTCATTCTTTCAAAAAGAGAGGATCACCCAACACTGAGAAATACGGACTGTTTGATAAGCCCAACAAAAGCTCTCAACCACTGATTCTTCACTTTCCTGCAGCATGATCTTCAATTGTTCCCTATCTCAGAAGAAAAACTCCACTCATCACAATGAAATGATCAAAGCTTCTGATCCCTTGCTTTAATGACTCCTCATGCTCCAAGCTCTCTTTCCTATCCCTGGACTCTGTCCAAAGGATCACTCCATGTATTTGAAATAAGTATGCCACCAACCTCACAAATCCTCACTTTTAGTAGAATGCAAGCCAGAGGGAAGCCTACAAGTTATGGAACAATGAGTCTTGGTAGGCTATGTACTATGAAATGGTCAAGCCATGGCCCATTATGTTGGGTACAGCACAAGGCAAGCCCGTTAGGGTAACCAATGGCAATGCGCCCAACATAATGAGCAATGGCAAGGCTATTCCATGACATTCAAGGTGTCTGGTAGCAGATTCATCAATTTCAAAAAAAATCCTCATGTTCAATGGACATTTTGGTAAGTATTGGATGTACAACCACCAGATGACTCTTGTTGCGTCTGCTTTCCATATGCAAGTGCTACTCTGAAGTAGATCTTTAAACTTTGATAGTGATTGTCACCAGAGCTGTTGGCTATTGGATCACAGACTCCAGGCTATATGGGACAAGCATGCAAACTTTCCAGGCTTGATTTGCCTTTCTTCACCATTTTGAAGGTTTTTTTATCATCAGTTTGACCATAACTAAGCTCAAGATTCAACCTCTCGCAATTACAACAAAAGCAGATGAAGATGCAGCACTCCTTAACCTTAATCCTAGGATAAGTGGACAACAAGCCTCGAGCTGATCAAGAAACCAAGCTGATTGCAGACACCAACAGGTAACTGAACTGCTCCGCTATTGCACTTCTTGGGCACTGTTTGAGAAATGTAGAAACCCCCATTTTCTCCGCATTTAATGTCTCTAAGAGTGGATTTCCAAAAACCCTAGAAATGTCCAAGACTACCTTTGATAACAGCTAGTCATACATAATGCTCACTGGCAGTGGATCATTACATATTCTTGTATGTTTTTTCAGTGGTACTCCATCAATGCCACAGTGGTTGAATCCAATCGTCCACCATCTACACCTTTCTTCCCACCTATTTTCCAGAAAGAGCTCAAGAGCTGCTATTCTTTGAGGGAGAGAAATTCAGATCTGGAAGCAAAATCAGCTACAATTGGGTATTGCTCTAATCTAGTAGTACTCAAAAACAAACTCAACACAGATCAGAATGGTTAGGTAGCATTTCTCCAGTGAAACCTTCTCTTTTCTGTTCATATCTTGGCCACCAATTAACATGAAGTTCAACACAAAACATCAAATATACAGGAGACTTGTCACTGCCGCAAACAAGTACACATTTCTCCTTATCTACCAACCTGTACTGAAGGTTCAATTTGGTGTGTAGAGTTCATCAAAACCCTCTGAAGCTCTTTCTTTCATCATGTCATCAATGATACAAAAGACCAGTAAGCTTCCTGTCAGTTTGAGTTTCCTGAAGATAGAAAATGGTCTCCAGAATAATTCTTGCCTAGAAGTTTATGCTATACATAACCTTATATAATACTCACACAAGGTACCACTCAGGTGAAGTATGATTTCTCATACCTGAAAGTTGTGAGAGAGTAAATGAAGCATGATCCAACAAAGGCCCTCCATGATTTCATACAGCACTGATGTCAGATAATCACAGCTATTATGTACCTGAAATTCAAAATCTTCCTGGGAAGGAAGCAACTTCCGTGTCACCTGAGACAAAGGAATTGTAAACTACTTGTCTAGTTATCACATCCACAACTAAAGTCTACCTATCTATCTGAGGCAAAGGGAAATGTCTACAGTTCATTTCAATATAGAAATAGAGAAACATGGACAAGCAAAAAATGTTAGTGTTAGTCTTCAAATGCTTGCTCTTCACAAATAGCATCTTCCTTGGCTATCATTTCTGCACTTGTTTAGTCATCTCCACTTCCTCTCCCGCACTTCTCATGGGAACACTGATAACAAGGTGAGGTTTCCATATAAGTGCGATAATGTGTGGGTGGGGACAGAAAAACAAATAAACAATAAACAGCTGCCATAGTTTGAAAAAAAATGCAACCCACCAAGAAAGCAATGAAGAACAAAAGAAACACCCACACATAATGGCAACAACTGCTCATATACATACTTTGAAAGCAGCAGGTGAGTATAAAAATGTCATGTAACAAACAGGTGCTGTGAAAGAATAAGAGTAGCTACTCATGTCCAGGGGAATAGTGTACAAGCCTTCTTCTTCCTCAGTCATCTCTGAGAAGGCATCATCACTGAGTAGGTAGTTATATGCTTTACTGAAAACTTCATCACCAAACGCAAACACTCATTGTTCTCACCCCTCTTCTTCCGACGATAGAATCTCTCTACCATTTTTCCTGCGGAGTTGAGGCCTCTTCGTGTCCCCTTCGTGAAATGATGGGGCTACGATCATCTGCACAGGTTATTCTTCTTCTTCTTCTTCTTGCCGCCATCAAGCAGAAACTGGCAGGAGAAAGACTGTCCAGAGAAGACACGGCTTGTCTTAAAGATTACTACACAGAGTCTCGACCTTCCCAAAAGAGTTTGCCACAGTTGGGATAGATCGGAAGCGTCAAATGCGTTGGCGGCCTGTGCAAGGAGATGTACGCAGTAGTACCTGATTCTCAGAAAACGCGAGAGTCGAGCATCATGCATTGGAACTCGGCAAAGTCTACTCGTCCGTCTCCATTTCGGTCGACGGAATTGATCATGCAGCGGCAGTCTTCTATGGTCAAGCCTTTCTCCCCCAAGCCAGACAAAACGCGATGCAGTTCGTCTGCAGAGATGAAGCCGTTTCCATCAATGTCGAACACATGGAAAGCTGCTCTTATGTCATCCCCGGAATTGCCTGCTGCGCCGTCCGCTCTCTCAATGGCTTCCATGGCACGTCTGTTGAGATTGATAAACTCTTGAAGATCGATGAATCCATCGCCATCAGCGTCCACTTCGTCCACCATTTCCTGAAGCTCTTTGTCTGTGGACTCGATCCCGAGAGAATGAAGGACGAAGCCCAGCTCCGTGGCTGAGATCTTGCCGTCGCCGTTCATATCGAAGTACCTGAACGCTTCTGTCAGCTCTTCCGTGCGGTCGAAAGGTGCAACCACCACATCTCTCTGCTGCTCATCAGACGGGGACAACGCATCCAGGGAAGCACTCGAAGCTCTTGTTACCCGATTTAATGCAGAGCCACCAGATCTGCGGCTAAATTTGAACATGACCTTCCAAGAATGCGAAGAGTCCCTGTCTCTGGAAGAAGACGATTGACACGACCATGCTGATGAGGATCCTGATGAATCCGACGAACCCAGGGAAACGTTGTTCCCTTTTTTCTTCTTCGAGAAAAACGGAAACTTCATGTTGGCAGGCAGGCTATCCAGACGGTACTTCTTCTCGGGCCGAAATAATTCCTCGGACCAGTACCACGGTCAAGGTCGGTATCTCCGATAATCCATGAAGCTCAGGACGAATTGTTGCGCTCTGTATAAAAGTTCGGGATCTCCAACATCGCAGACAAGCATCTCCCGAAAGAAGCCCCCTCCGCGCCCCCCCAAAAAAAACCAAAAAAAAACCTTCAGATAGCTGTGTTCAATCACACCCTGCCTCAGTGTTCCTGCTTCACAGAATCATGCAAGTTCAACGAGGGAGAACAAAGATGGCAAATTCTTCCAGGCTATCCACACCTAAAAAACGCCGTGAAAACGCAAAACAAAGTGGCTACTTGACCCGGTGCCTCCCGTCGTCTCAAATGAAGAACAAGTTTGACTGTACAAATGCAGCAAAAAGGTTTTTCGATCACAAACTTGCTTCTAGATCTCGGCAGTAGTCCTTTCTTTCTCCATTGTAACAGCTACTAATCAGCAAACCAGGCTCTAGCCAGCCGCCACAAACTTGTAACACCACTGCCAGGTGCCAAAAGACGACGACACAGAGGGGGAGGGGAAAAAAAAAGACCTCAAGCTCAAGCAAGGGCGAAAAAGTCTCGTCCCACGTTCTGAGAAAAGATCCTCCGTTTCTACCGAATTCAGCGAAGCAGCAACTGAGACACAACAAGAAAAAAGCTGCCAATGCAAAAACTTCCCTGACACTTCCTGACACTCCTACAACGATCGATTCAAAAGCGATGGCAGCGTCGGCCGGCCGGACAGACACACCACACAGAAAACACTCTTCCCTTGAATTCTTTCCTTCGTTCCTTCCTTCCCCTTGCGCAGTTGCAACAACAACAACGATAGCACAGCTTACATGTGGATCTTATTCCCGTCATTCTTTCTCTTCTTTCCCTCTCCAGTGTTTTTTTTTTTTTTTAATTTTTTTTAAGGCGAATTTTCGCAACCTCGCGAGAAGAAAAAACAGAAGGAGGGTGCGAAAGGTGCATAGGGATTTTTTTTTGGGGGAAAAAGTGGGACCACGTCGCCACAATATGAGGGAAAAAAATCCTAAAATCGCCATATTTAGAGAATAAAGTTCCAACAAGTCACCATATTGTATAGCCTACATCTTTCACCTGTGACGAAATTTGGCTAATAAATAAGTCTTCCTCTGCATGATCGCCAACCAACCAAGCCACCTACTTCACAAATTTGAAAAAAAAAAAAAACAAACAAACAAACAAACAAACAAATAAACAAAACACTGTGGACCCCTTCTCCTTTCCCTCCTATTGCAGCTTCCGTGTGCTTTCTCCCATGGTTCCCAAAACGCTCCCACGTATGTCTGGAGCTCTTTAATGAAAAAAAATCGTGTGTACTACGGGGGAACTTTAGTTTTAAAGCGTCGATTTCCGGAAAAAAAAACACCCCCACCCCCCCCCGCCTCAAACCCCGCCCCGGGGGCCCCGGTACTGGACGTTGCGTTGGGATGAGGACGATCAGGACGAGATCCGTAGCATCCGTAAGCATTTTCCGCGTTGCTGCGTCTGCTGCTCCCAAGCGGTGGCCGACTCACCAAGACGAGAGATCACCAAAGCCGATGCAATATCCATTCATTCATGCATCGATTCATTCATCCACGTATTCATAGATTCATTCATCCATATATTCATCCTTTTTCTTTTTTTTAAACCCTGACAGACAGGGGTCATAGTATTATCTAGTGTCTTAATATACACAGAGGGTGTTGAATAGGCTTGTGTGCAGGTGTGAAGAAACATTGTCATGGCCAATGAAATTGCTAGATTTGGTGATCTGATTTTATTTTTTCTTAGTTGTTTTGGGTGAATTAATAGTTAAGTGTGTGATAGGGTTTGATAGGATTGTGACAATCTTAGAGGACCAATGGCAATGGTAGAAAGGGACTGTTATTTTTAATGTTTAGTTGAATCAGAGTGTGGGTAATTAGTAAAGGACCATTTATTTTAATGTTTAGTTGAATAGGGTTATCCAAGGTATCAAACTTTTGAAAAAAAAGTTATGCTAGTTCTTTAATGTTGGTGGATTCACACATATTGGTAAGTCATGGATAAGTTAGTGATACGACACTAGGAATTTTCAAAGGATTCATATATATGTATATGATGTTAGCTATCATTCATGCTTATGTGAGATTTTATGTATAAGTAAGTGTTAAGTCAACGTTATGGAGTTCGCTACATAACATTGAATCTACAAGAAATGTAGATTCAATGAGTGTGAATTGATGCTACATAAAATCAAGTGCAAGGGCGTTGTAAGTTAATTTTGCGACACATCACACAATTTGCAAAACCACATCCTCACATCTTATTCACGCATGAAACTTTGCAAAAGCAATAATATATAGGAGATAACCTTCCAGATGCCATGCAAAAAAAAGATGCAAAAAATGCTCATGAAACATATGCTTGCAACAAGAATTGTTAAAATTCACAAAAATGACACATTATGACAATGTTCATGATTAATGTAATGCAAGAATGAAGCACGAGCATGAAAGTTCATTGTACAATTTCAAGGTTCAAAAATAATTGTGATTCATTTGCAATTCATACACAAAGCCATTGTGATTGATATAGAAAGCATTTCTGATTCATAATGCTAACATGAACAATGTGAAAACTTTTGGCAGCTATGAAAAAGACTACAATTAAAATAAGAATTTAGGAAGAGACAATAAGTTCAAATTTTCAATTATTAGTGAAGCTATCAAACTTTAATCCAATAATTGTTTTGAATTTTTATACTAGTTATTTAGATGTTCGACTTTATTATCAATCATATAAGGTGGATGTTTTAGCAATTGTGAGATTCCAATCTATAGAACAACATAGGGTTTCAATTCAAGTTTGTAAATAAAAGATTTCAATTATGAATATGTCCTCAGAGTCACATATTTGCTTGAAATCTTTAATTATATTTTGGATGCTCTATAAATTGTGAAACTCCAATATGTAAAACAACATGGGGTTTTCAATTCACATGAATCATCATTCATGGAAACAAAAATGGAAAGATTTCACAAATGAATTTGTTCATTATTGTTACTTATTTAACAATGTATACAAGGATGTTACAACACAATGACATTGAAATTGGTGTTCCAAAGAAAAAATGCAAATGGAAAAAACCAACAACCTTAAATTTTAACTCCATTATTGAAATATAATTGAAGAAACCATGCCAATCCAACTAGGAACATGGAGAAGTTATGGTCTTCATTAAAGGAAAAAAAGAGGGACACCTTGCAACTTGTGATAAGTTGGATGGTTAGAACAATTTTGATACTATTGTTATGAAATGGAAGAAAGTATCAATTATTATGATGAACACAAGTTGTTCGCAACATTTGAGAAACTGTCCAATGTGTAAAGATAAATGGGGCTCGATCTATGGTGATAATTTTTAAAAATTGATTACATGACAAGTATTAGCCACAATGAGGACTTTTGGTCATTAAATCTTCAAAAAATAAAAACTTTCCATCTACGACATAACTTTGGTCATGGAATATACAACATGATCAAAAAGTTCATTCAAATTCGACCAATTTTCACACCACCCCATGTCCACAATTTCATGATGGATGATGCCAATGATGTATACAAAACGCATGGTAATAACCTTAAAGATGCAATATAATCAAATGATGATTCAAAAACTCAAAAGATAGAAAGGTATGATGACCTAAACAATGACAACAACTAGATGTTCATGCCCATTTTTTAAATTGCTGGAACTCCATTCAAAATTCCATGTAAACTAATATCCTTTGAACTAACACACATTGCAACTATTTCACTAAAGCCCCACACACACAACCATTATTCACCAAAGCCCTACACACACTACTAGTGTTCAACAAAGCCATGCACACACTGCCACTACTCAAAAAAACCCTTTACACACTACCATTGTTCACTAAAGCACTACACACATTGCCACAGTTCAAAAGAGCCTTGCACACCCTACCATTATTAAAAAAAACCTTACACACATTACCACTATTCACTAGATCAACCGTGCACACCATCCTTTTACACAACCAAAACACACCCAATTAAATAAACAAAAGAGCTCATAAAACAACAACTTAACAAATTAAAAGTATAGGAATGAAAACAATTTATTATTCAATTCACAAAAGCATGGTGGAAGTTATTAAAAAAGATAGTTGACAATTAATGGAGTCATTAGACAGCATTAATGCCAGAAATTTAGTGATTGAGAAGAAGATATTAAATAACCAAAAGCCATTTAATGGATAAACAATTGAACTTCATGAAAACACAACTCAATTGTACAATTGTACTAACCTTTTGCACATATGCTTCCTATTGTACAATAACTCCAAAATAGTGTGTTGCCCTTCTTCCTCATACAATGTCATATCCAAGACATCAAAGGATACATTTTGTCCCCAAGCAAGTAAGGAGGAAAATCACTTGAACTTCTAGTGTGTTAAAAAAAACCACGGTTTTGTGCGTGTCTATACAATGTTGACCTCTTTAACACCTTAGAATCATTAAAATTACCAAGAAAACTAACAAACAAATCAATCAATTGTTTGTTGTAATCAAGCACTACTCAAATACAATGATGTTGTAACCACCTAATTTATGATAGTATTAATCCTCAAATAAAGGTCTTAAAGGCTTAACTATGAAAATATGTGTTCCATCGATGACACCATGCACAGAAGGTAGGTCACATTAGTTTTGGACATCACTTGTCACATTTCATCTCCATGTGGCCATGAAATCAAAATTTAAAATTTTGTTGATGGTGATGACACTTTCATGAAACACAACTAACATTGTACAATTGCCCACAACAAAGAGTTCAAAGTAAATGATGAAAGTCACACCTTGTGCCAAGTTGTAAATTGCACATGGCACCTTGATTTCCAAAACAATTAATTTCATGTATGTTGTATCTTGCTTTGCAATCTGAAACCTTAAACATTTAACAATGTAAATAATTTATCCTTGGTCATCTTGAAGTTTTCAACCTAATGTTCATCATCATGTTCAACCATAAAAAAACCTTGAGAACCAAGTGGTGGATTGAAGTTTCACATCATCAATGTTTTCTTTTCCATGGATCAAATTGTCAATTATGATAAGAGACTTCAAATGTTCAATGATGATCTTTTACAATAGGGTCAAAGCATGATTGGGGTATCCCCTCAAAAACACACTAGATTCATTTTTAAGGACTCAAATTTATTTATTTTTTCATTTTTCCTATGACTTACTTAAATTTCCTTTTTTTTTGTTCATGTCAAATGAAATAATTTTGTTTCAAATTTTACATAGGTGTGTGTGTGTGTATATATATATCACTTATGAAAATAACAATAGTAAAATTTATCCAATGTGGCCCATGTTCTATCAATGGCCCAATTTTTTTAGAAATTTCATTTTTAAATTTTTTTTACATTATAATAGGGCATTTGGTTTTTGTCACATTCATACATTTTATCTACATTAGCACTTAAGGTGTTTGTGGTAAAAATCTTGAGCCAAAAAAAATTGTTTAAAGATTTTTTATAAGTCCTTAAACTTTTTTTCTCTAAAAACAAAAACTTTGATTTTTTTCTAGGACTTGGTAGGAATCCTAAAACTTATTCAAATTTGACATGTTATGCAAAGAATAGTACCTTAGTAATGTATCTATCCACAAAAAAAATCAAACCTTCAATATGAATGTGTCATTAAGTTACAACGACATGTTTTAAGTGAAGGGGTCCATTGGCTACAAAAGGAAATGATCCTTTTTGGTATCCCAATCGTGTTTTGACCCAATATCTTCAACAAAAATGTAACACAACTAATGATAACAATTCTGTCAAGTTGTTTTTCATCCATTTTGAACTTTTGTGAAGAAGAAACTTCAAAATGAAGATAATGATGGAACAAGGAAATGAAAAGTAAATGACAAGTTTGCATGAAAATTTTGTTTGAAGTCAACACAAAAATGAAAAAAATGGTGAAGATGCACAAGGGAGAAGGTGCGAAATTAAGACAACAATGAAATAATGAAAGGAAAATTAAATAATGGGAATGTAAGATGTGTAAAGATCACAAGATACATACTAAAGGATACAAATGAAGAAAATAACTTGTGAAGAAATATAAAGAAGAAATGTGTAAAGGTGATGCAACAACAAAATTGGCAATGTGGTTTTCATATTGATTATATTTTGATGCGTTATGTGAATGTGTTGGTGTGTGCAACCCCAAGATAAGTTTTCACACTTCTAATTTGAATACAATTTGAATGTAGCATAATAGTGCTACCACAATCAAGGTAGAAATGATTATCAAAATGACATGTACCTTTTTTTCAAATGTGAACTTTAATGCTAACTTACATTTAACATTTGACACATGATAATAGGTGTGAATCAAACATAAAGGGGATACTTTACGAATTTATTTAATGTATTGGATATCATCAACTAAATAACGATCAAGGTATCGATCCAAATTCACATCTCAACATATAACATTCACATAACCTCATTTCTATAAAAAAATCACTTATAAATATATATATCTTTCACATAACTCACAACCCTATTACTTTTATTATAGGAGGTGCAATTATGCATTGGAAATTTGGATTTGAATATTTGACCAACATCAAACTTCTATTTTCATTGATGCAATATTTTAAACATTTATTTTTTTCAATAGAATTCAAACAATATCCAATTGTTAGAATGTGGCTTGTAACTTTAAACCACCCTTTTATTAGGATTAACTCAGCCTTGTGCTTAAAGGTTGATTATTAGCCCTTTCTCCCTTTATGACATCATTTTCATCATGATTCAAAAGCTAAATGAACAAAAAACCCTTTTGTTCCATGTTGGAAAAAGGCATGGTAAATCTGTGAACTTACAGACAAAAGTGTAACGAATATGATCTAGAGACATTGAAGATGCTTCCAATCTTGATGTCATAGATATTTGGTCATCTTTCAAACATGAGAGAGAAATAGAGAGAGATGGCAATGGGCGGTGATGGAGCTTCCACAAGTGCAAAGGAATTGCAGCAGATGAGAGGAGCAAGGGAGGAAGAAAGGCTTTGAAGCACAAGGTCTTAATTTAGGAAGCATTGTTGCTTCGCAATAGAACTCTTTGATCATGGAAACCACAACCAAACTCGCCATTGTTGGTGAACTTTGGGGGGGGGCGGGGGAAGGAGTCTTTGGGTTTTACTTCCTAAGGTTTTTTTTTTTTTTGGTTAGATGGCTCCCTCTTTGCGTCCCTCATTAGTTCGAGATACGCCTTGTCGTCATTGTTTTGGTCTTTACACTTGAAGCAGCCTTTCGAGGCATGTCAAAAAGTGCCCACCCTCTTGCTAGCCTTGTTCCCTAGGTCAATTAGGTTATTTTTTCTTTGTAGGTATCCTCCCCTCTTACGCTTCTCCTTGGTTCTATTCCTTTTGTTTCTTAGGGTTGGCTTTGGGCCCAGTTTAGTTCCATTTGGTGTTATTTGAGTATCGTTTCACGTGTTTTCATTTGTTTCATAAGATCCCTTTAGCCATCTAAGATGAAGTTAGGTAGGTTTTTTGCTTACGCCTTGACTAAATTGCCCAAGACCCAACGGATGAATTAACATAGTACATATTCTTCCTATTACCATGTTGGTGTTTGTGCCATATGCGAGGTGGTCGTTTAAGTTAATCAGAAGTTTTTACTTGCTTCAAGAGGTTTTTGGTGAATGACTAGTCTTCCCTTCAAAAGGAGTCTTCACGTGCCTCTTGTGCGCCCCATTCTCTCCACTCACGGGAAGGCTCTTCGACCATTCGTTGTCATTAATGTCTAATTTTAGGGAGAGCTGGTGAATACAATCACGTTGCCATAGCTTTCCAACCCATGACACCAATTATTTTTTTAAATGACATCATTGATGCCATGCGCCAATTGCACCCCCCTCCTTCGGACCTTGTCCTTCCACTTAGTTTTTATTATCAGCATGAACACACTTTTGTTCTAGATAAGACTTTGTTTGCTCAAGCCTTAGTCACTACTCCCCATTTGTCTTCGAGTGGGTTTTTTGGGATGGTATATGAATATATTTTGAGATGTTTCATACCAAAGGACCCATCCTTAAGGTTTTTAGAATTATTTAAAGTTGTTGTTGCTATTACTCGTGGGGATATCCTTAGGTCAGTGGCCCTAGTGTTGGGGGTTAATAGATTGTTGGCAATGGTAAAGGACATTAGTGGTCTTTGTCCTATTATTGTGGGCGAGGTGTTTTTTCGACTTATTAATCATTCCATTGTCTTTTAGTTTCAGGGGTCGTTTCAACAGCACCTATCCCCCACCAATTTGGAGTTTTGACCCTTAAAGGCTATGAGGCCATCTTTTTTGGCATTTGAGCGTTTTTTGACCTACACCCTAATTGGGCCATGACGCAAATCGACATCGAAAACGTTTTTAATTTTTGTTGCAATTTTTAAAGAGTTGTGTGATGCCCTTGGTGAACATTGTCCTTTTTATAAGGTTGTTTTATGGCATTCATTTTTCTCTTTATTACCAACATGGGTGACATGTGGAGGGGGTTACCATTATTGAATCATTTTAAGGCACAAAGCAAGGTGACCCCTTAAGAGCTCCTTTATTTGCTTTAGCTCATTATTGAACTCTTTTAGAAACCATCACACAAGCCCTTAACTGCATCTTTCCATCCATAACAAATGATACCCATATCATGGAACTTTTGCATGAGATTACTTGCACCTTTGACCACCTTTCAACCCAATTAACCCTAGTTGGGCTTAAGGTCAAGGTGTTGAAGTGCAAGCTTTGGAGTCCATCAAAGGTCTCTCTAAACATAAAGATTTTTTAGGGTCGCACTTTGGTCATAGAAGGCTTACACATTTTGGGTATGCCAGTGGGTTTTTAAGACTTTGCCACACATTTTTTGGATGAAGTTTTATCTCAAGACATGGCACATATTGATGATCTTCCTTTCCTAAAGAAACGTTGAGGTTGCCTTGGGCATTTTGTTTTCATGTGTAGCTCATTGACCTTTTTATCTCACATGGACAGTACCTCTTTTTTCATCTTTCTTGTTTCTTTTAGCAGGTTTCAATAAGAGAGTTATGTAGGTATGTGGGGACATTATGGGTCCAAGATCATGGGAGCCTTTTCAAAGCCCCTTAGCAAGGCGTCAGGCTCAACTATTGATATCCTTTAGTGGTATAGGCCTTTTATTTATGGAGGATTATGCCCCCATCTATTTTTCTAGGGAGTTAGGCTCTGGTGGTTTTGTATTTGTGCTCTAGGTTTCGTATTTTTGATAGACCCATTTTGGAGGAGTATGTTTCTCAAGTTGAGGGGGGCCCACATTTGCTTCAGTCTTGCTTACATGCATTGCAAGATGGCTTTCCTCTTACAATTAGGGATATGCACCCTTCTTTTGAAAGTTTGATAGTTATTGGGGCCCAAGGTCTACATACATCTTTGATGGACTTCAATCATGACACATCCTTTAGGTATATCTTGGAGAATGACTCCATTTCCTTAGCATTCAGAGTTCGCATTCATTTTTGTTCGGGCAAGGGGGCAGGGCTATGGTTGGTTGCTAAGCCATATATTCGTTCATTTTGCATCACACACTCTACTTTCACCTTAGCATTGCATTTTCATCTTGATTTGACTTAGCCTTCAACATTTAATCTTCTCACATGTGAGTGTGAACATGAATTGGACACATTTGACATAAACTTAGCTTGTTGCCCATTTGGAGGTCAACAAATAGCCACACATGACACCATCTGAAATGTCATGTATGCTTTTGTTTGAAAAAGTTGACACGCTGTATGGAAAAAGCGGTGGCACGCCTTTATGTTAGGAATTTCATTACAAGTCGATTTCTACATGACCCAAGAGGACCAAGTTTTCGTTGCCAATGTGGTGGTTATTGACCTAATGCTAGAAATGGTGGTTTCGAGTGTCATTACTTGACCAGCAAGTGCAATTGTGGAACTTAACACCATTACTAAGATCCATAAGTATAAAGAGCTTCATGAGGGGCACCATTTTATTCCAATGGCCATGGAGGTGCACGATGCACCCAACATGATATGGATCATTTCATCAGGGAACCTGCCCGTCTTTTTTCCATGATAGATGATCAAGAGATCATTTATCCTTGTCTTTTTGCATTTAATTTTGCAGGCAATGTGTTAGTATTGCCTTTCAGCTGCTTTAGCTTCAGTTATAGAGAGGAAGATTGTGTTGGTGAGTGATGTGTGTTCTAGACCTCCCATTACTATTAAATTTCACAATTTGCATGTAGGTGACATTAGAAGGACCATGGGTGAGATAGTTTCCTACCACAGGAGGGATTAGCTCTATCCCTCTTTTTTTTTGGTTCCTAAGGCTATTTGTGTTTTGGCCTTTTTTTGGCCTTCCATTTTTGTCTCCCCTATGATGGTTTTAGCCGTCGATCTTTTATTCTATTTTTTATTCATGTTGTCATAATTGTTCACTTGTATAGCCCATTGGCATTACATGACCCAACAAGCCTATTTGATGGAAAGATGACTTTCACATGGTGAGGTTGGTTTCTTATGTTCAGAAACATTTGTTAAACTTTCCTCCCTACCCTAGAGACTTCAATTTTCTCAACAAATCTACAATTAGGCATTTTGAAAAGCAAAACACCGACATTAGTTTTTTTGAAAATTTTATTCTGATACCTAACAGTTACCCAGCTGATACTTGTGCCAGGTATCACAATTTTTTAAAAAAAAGAAAAGAAAATTGCTTATGCTGGGAAATGCCTTTGGACGGGCTGGGGCATTCTTGAAACAAGGGGCTAGGGCCGGTGGGGGCCCACCATTTCGGGAATATCCCAGCCCTAGGGTGTATTACCCTAGGTGTAAAGAGGTATGCCAATTTTGCTTGTGATATAATCCAAGGTTTTTCTTTCATTGTTCACCAAGGGTTTCACAAAAAACACAATGCTGACTGCAGCAGGCATTCTGCCTCACTTTTTTTTTTCATTCTTTCCCATGATGCCCACCGGGGTATCATTACAACAAATTTTTTTTTTAAAATTGGGGCCGGCCTTTATGCTTACATTATTTAGAAATAATTTAAATGGATTTTGGGATTTTTACCATGGTACGAAGGCGGGTGCCAGTTCACCCATAACCGGTTTGTCAAGGGTTTCTGGTGACATAGCATCACCACATTCGTTCAGAGCGGGTGGGTTGAAGTCGTATCCACCTAGTACTGGGTCGGCCAGACTGGTAGGTATAACATGGCTGTGGCGATAGCAACTACAGGCTCAAATCGGGCCGTTGGTGTACTCATGGGTTACAGGCGCACGAAATCCTGCCCATCCACTATGTTGTTCCATCCGGTGATGTCTTATGGCTCACTGGTTACGTCCCAAAACATGGCTCAAGCAGGCTGGTTACATTACGTAGTCCATGGTGGCTCAAGACGGGAAGTTGGAGCTTGTCCGGGAAGCTGACTGATGTTGAATTGTAGACAAAAGAGGAGAACAATGTGAGCGTGCATCTCTTATTGGCCACGCTAGTGTGACTATAAGTGTTCTCAACTTGAGAGTTAGTTCAAAGCCAGACACTTTCTGGCAGTCATAATGCTCAGGCAATAGAGTCACAAGAACTTAAAACGCCATTTGCTTCCTGAAGTTTAGATAATCGTGAGTTGTGAGAAAATAGTTGTAGTCATACAAGGTCTTGTTGATGGTCCCTAAACAAGTGAGAGACTATCATTGCTTTTCATATTGCTAGTTTGATTGTTCTTTTCATGCTAGTTCTTTCGTGATGTGTATTTTTTTTCTTACATTCCTCAAATATTATTTGGGATTTTTTCTTGGACTTAAAGGAAATGTTTTTTGTGTGAACTTAGTCCTAATCTTGGTTACCTTAATCATGTGTATGGAGATTTTTCAATATTCACGAGAGTTTTTCTTCTAGCAAGGCTACACAAGCAATGATAATGGATGTTACTCTTATTAGTCATTTTGTTGAATTAAGTCTTTTGCCATTATTTTGTTGACATGTACCTTGAAGCAAGTCCTATACTCTTCTTTTGATGACATGTTAATGTACAAGTTTGTGAGTGACCCATATAGGCATAGTGACCTTGTGAACATGTTGGGTTTTGGTTAAATTTTTAAACATGCAACTAACATTCTGTCTTGTTGGACTTTAAGTGGCATTAATTCATTTCTTTGGGATCAAACCCATTTTTTATGCTTCCTTTACACATATTGGTAAAATGTTTATGTGTCTAACATTATAATTCACATCTTTTTGCATTTGTCCATTTGCAAGGTGTACTAAAAGCTATTAAGGTGGTTTGTCCCTATAGTTCATTCTTCTACACCAACACTTGGAACTACAACCACAACTACCGCTAATTTTAAATTTTTGTTTAAACAAGCCAAAATAAATGTTAAAACGTTAACATTTTTGCAATTTTTGTTACATTTGTCTATGTGGTGTCACTTTAATAGCATGTGAATTATGGAAAGTTGTGTTTATTGAATAATATGGATATTGAAAAAACTAGAATGAATCAAACAAAATTCCAATATTAAAGTTTGGTTTGACTAAAGGATGTTTAATAACTCCATTCAATAACACTACTTTCATAAAGAGCCCCTTAATTTTCATAATACAATTTATTTCATCATAATTTATTTTTTATAGTAATAGGTTAGACACATCTAAAAAACACTCAAATTTTCTTCTTTTTTTTTGATTTTGTGTTTATCAAAAATTAAAATTAAAAAAATTCATGAGTCCTTTTCGACATGTAAACATGATGCAATGTATATGTTGTTTAAAAAATTTATAACTTATAATATAAAAAATTAAACTTGAAATGTTAACATGTTTTGGTATGATTTGAAATTATGACAAATTTTCAAAATGAAACACAAAACTTAGCAAAACTTTTGCACTTTCAAATATCCATATTTTTCCAAATATAATTGTAAAAAAACATATGACATATTGGGACAACTATAAATACATTATACAAAAAGTTTCAAAACAATTCATTTGAAAATTTCTCTTTAGGAAAGTATGTTTTTTTGAGAAAAAGGACCCCACAAAAGACAATGGTCCTAAATGTAAAGTAAACACATTGGCTCATTATACATTATTTGGACCCTAATGCTCTAGATTGTTGTGTTATAAAAATTGGGTTGCCCCTTGCAAATTTATAAAAGAAATAGATTTTGCAAGTATCCCCACCCCCTAGTGTTGTTCTTGTATGACTTATTTTTGTAGTTGCTTTGATGTTAAATGGTTATTGGTTTAATATGGATGCAACACTAATTGTGTGTTATGCTTTGTCATCAAACAAGATATGACCAAAATGAGATATTCATTTGATTTAATCACCTAAGTTATTAAGTGGATTGTTGTTAAACACTTATTTTTTGACGTGTGAATAGTTCATGTGTTGTGGCAAGGTTTTCTTAGTACACAAAGTCTATTTGTTACCTTGAACTACATGTCCTTATAAATCACATATGTAGCATTTTCATGTTTGAAGTATTCCATGTGATTATTGGTATGATCCATGGGCATCATCATTCATCTTAATTGGGTGTGATAGTTTTTGCAATTTCATGCTTGAACACATCCCAGAGGAAATGAAATGTTGGTGTTTCCCCTTCTACTTGCTTTACATTGATTTTCAACTTTGATTTGTGCAAAATTTCTTTCAAACTTGACCTATTTTCCTTTACTTTCACTAGCAAATTTGTAGTTTTCATCACTACACACTAAAACCCAAGAACTCTAAGTAGAGTTGCAATTGTTTTTCTCTTTTAGTTCTTAGAGATGACATACTTAGAAAACATTGCAAAAACTGAACCAATGTTTTGATTTCAACTTATGTGTAAACTTGATTTTGCACTAAGGCTTTTTGAAGGGAATTGGAAATGCTTTAGCGTGGGAAGAATCTAGAAGATAATTTCCTTTGGAAAAGGAATCAACAAAGTTTTTGAAATATTCAAGGATTTGATGTCTTGTTGATTTTTGGGCACAATGTTTTTGTTAATTAAGTTATATTTATGAGTAGTTGCATGCCTTTCAAATTGATAGACAACTCCCATAACCAAATGTTTTCTTTGCAAAGTCCATTATTGCTTTTGTGAAACCAACCCTAATCCAACCGTTGGCTTTTAAACACCTTATGTTTTGCCCATAATTTATTTCAAAAGACACCTATAAATAAACACTTCATACTTGACAATAATATTAACCAATGCTTTATTTTCAGTTTAGTGCTTGAGGTTGTGCTATTATTTTCCCATGATCAAACGGATCATATACATAATGATGTTCATTTTCTTTCAAATACCAACCACTTCTTCCCCCCAAAACCACACACTAAATCAATATTTCATGTGAATAATTAAATTTTTATTTTTTTAATACCAAATGTTCAATCATAGGAACATTTTAAAATGATAGTAGCTTCACCCACAGCCATTCATGGACATCAAGCTGAGTTGCTGGGGTGTTTGGTTACCAGGCTCTGTTTGGTTGGGGGCATGTTTACTCTATAAGTCAGAGAAAATGAAATTTCAGAATCAAGTGAAGTCCCATCCAAAATGTAGGCCAGGTAATCTTAAATCACCCAAAAATTCTAACGAGCTTTTTTCAATCCTCAGAAATAAAAAGGACCATGAGGATGATTTGGAGGTGTGAGAGAGTACAACAGAATTCATTCATATCTTTAGCATGAGTTGATGGTGAATTGAACCCATGACCTTTCATCATGGTTCTTGCAAGTGGTCATGAAATTTGCAATTATTAGGTTATCGGCTAATTGGGTAAAATAAGTAGAAGAAAGGGTGGCATATATATGTAGATGTGATGAAAATGGTGATCTAAATTTTGGAGGCAATTCCACTCAGACATCCCAGCCTATAATTGTAGGGGAACAAGGAGTAGAAAGTAGAAACCAGTCTCCAAACCAAATCATAGGGCCGAGTATTCTCATTCACTACTACAAAGAAAAGTCACTGCTACCCATCATCTATCTGAGTAGGTTATTTGTTCTGGTAAAATGCATGCCCAACGGCAGCCCTGTATGCCAATATACCACATCCAGTGTGCACCGTTTAGTTTTCTCCCTCATCCGCACCCATGAACCTGAAAAATGGATTCTACAAAGTACCGAAAGTATTTTTTAGCTGTGAGGCCTGGGACAATCATTGTCGTTGGCCAATGAGATACAATCATTTATTGCTGAGAAACAGTCATTTCCTGCTGTTGGCAGTTTAGGTGGTCCCTGGTAAGAGCATCACTACGAACGCTCAGTACGTCACCCAGCACTGGAAATCTTGGATGGAAGACTACTGGGACCCTGAAAAAATCTACATCTTTCAGAGCCGTCGAGGAGCTTTGGAAGTCCTAATGAACACAGTCAAATCGTATTTGTTGACTGGTCTCTGTTTCTGATTGGCTAGATGGTTTGATTGGTCCAAGTGGGTTGCTATTAGTAGTCTTTCACTTACTTGGACTCCCAGTTTTATGGGTGGGGTTGGAAAAAAGTTAGTAAAGAAAACTTGAATGTGAAGAATATTTTTTGCCCCAAGCATGTTCTGAGGGTTGGTGGAGATGCTCTACCATGTGCATGTTTCAAGGCCCGCAAGCCCCCAGCAGTTTCACAGTGTTTTTCTCTGCAAATCTTCATCCAAAAAGTATTGTACAGGGCATTTTACAGAGATGCCGTTGGGCATGCATGTTTAAGTGCCCAAAAAACTTGGGGCCAATTTTGAGCATTTTGGGCTTGTTGTTTGGCCCTAAGTTACTAATAAATGCTACAACATTGACGTCAGGATATTAATAAAATGCTGGAACATTGGTCCACAAGGGTTACCACAAATTGGCTTCCCAAATTTGATGGTATTCTTTTTTCAGCCTTGGGGCGGCCGAGACAAGGCCATAAAGTTCAGCATTTACTAGTAACTTGGGGCAGATTGAAAAGATCATTTCCATTTTCAGCCTTCACTCCTAGCGTAAAGCCCTTGGGGCTGATTTCAACTTTTGCACCAATAGGAATGCTTGATTTGGGTTGAACATTGGCCCTGACTCCTAGTGTAAAGGGGGACCGTATTTTCCCAATGGATCTTCCAAGTTATGGGTTTTTTTCCTTTTTCTTTTGTTTTGGTAACTTGAAATGACCGAGTCATTCACAAGCAAGCAAGCAAGCATAGTGTATAATTTTTAGGCGTACCTTCATAATAATGTATGATTGAAGGACCAAAAGGAATTGATCTGTGATTAGGTTGCAAGTGATGTGCACATTTGGAGAGAGCCATAGATTGGGGGCAAAAATTCTCTTGACCCACATGTTGTGGGGGGTCTCAAACAAAGCAAAATGAGAAAGGTCTTGGAAGCACCTCCAAGAACAGATGGCTTCTTGTGATTGTTGATGACCCAGTATCTGTACCACCATACCAGCAATTAGGGCCAATGGCGGTCCCAGAGGTTTTAATAGTAGATCTATTTTTAAATGAGGATTTTTGAAAGATGATATTTTGGCTTGTATTGAAACTTGAGATTAGCTCTAGAGTTATGTTATCTTGAAGGATTTTGGTTTCTTTTAGAGGATTTTTTTGAAAATTACATTTTTTGCATGGTGAAATATTTGAATTTCCATAATTCTTCTTTTGCCTTAAGATACTTTTAAATGTAAATGGCAAGGTCACAGTGTGACACACCCCCTTGTTATATATATAATAATAATATGACTATTTGAGTCATTTTGGAGATGGACAAATTGGCTAATATGTTTTGACATGGCCATGTGATTAACTATCTTGATTCATGTGTGAACAAGCTTTTGGTGACTCAAACACATGCAAATTATGTAGTTGGCTAATCAATGTCCCATACAAATACCAAAATTGAGTTGTAAAAGTGCATATTGTGCACATCAACACCAAAAATTAAAAAATGAATCACCTAATTACCAAAAACATATTCAATGCACATTCCAAACACTATGACTAGAGTTGAATGCCAATCTGAAAAATGGAAAAACACTTTGCCCATGTGCAATAGTAACGTGCCCATAGCCATGTAACCCACCCCAACCCCTAGCTACATAAAGCAAAGACTCCAACTTCCAAAAAAACATGTCAAAAAATAGCATTAGTGGCACATTGCACAAAGTTGCACAGTTACATGGTGCATATCCCAACTTTGAAGCGTTCACATTTCATTAAAAAATCCTAAAAGTTGCATAAACGTATTGAATGCAATGTTCAAGATTATTAAAAGAATAAAAAACTTTCATCCTCACTCCACATTCCACAATTCTCTTGCTACACTCCATAATTGACAAGCACACCTTCTTGGAGTTTTCAAGATATGCCTCCAAAATAGAAACAATGGCCAGCTTGTGCAATGTGTGTTTCGACAAAGAAAAAAAAGATAAAATATTATACATGCGATCATCCATGCAATTCATAACGTAAGTTGAAAGTTGGTACACGAAGAAAATTGCCCTATCAAAAAAGAAATTTAGCAAAGAAAAAGCTAGTTGCTTCGAAATAGAAACCATTGACCTTTAACAATCAACGCAATATCATGTATTCATGTTTTTTCATTAGTTGATGGCCTTTTGAAAAAGGGAAGTTTTCGGTTGTGTGGAATCGTTATGGATAAATGCAATTGCACATATCCAAATGGCAAGTCAAGCAATTCCTCAACTTATTTTTCATGAATGCCATTACTAAAAAGCAATGTTCATCTTTCCAAAAACCCTAAGACTTGAACATAGCCAATCTCAATTAGCTTTAGAACTCAAAGAGCTTATGCTTTCAGATGGCAATAAAACCAATCTTAGCCCACGATTGAATGATAAGTTTTATAAGAAAATTGTGCTTCATGATTGGCCCACAATAGGTAGTTTTGATGGCACTCAAGCACTAATGTAAAACAACTTAAAATCATCAAAGTGATCAACCAAAAAATAAGATAAAATCGTAGCTAATGCCAACATAAGCTGATGGTTCAAAAATTTGCCTTGTAGCTCATGGACTAGAAATTTAGCAATGTTTTCACAACATTTTTCACCCAAGCCAACACAAAAAAGAGAAAATATGACCACAACACAAGTCTCACATTTCTTAATATAAGACAATGCTTGTTCACATAGTACTTAGCACTAAAAAATTTGATATTTCAAGATGACCAATGTCCTCCCACTAAAGAAATCATGGTTTTTTTTCAGCCAATCAATTTGACTATCACATTTGTTTTGACTAAAAATTTGATCAATTTCACTATTCATGACTATATATGCCCTTTATACCTAAATTATGTTATACCCATCTAAAAGCATACCTATATTTGGGTATGTAGGTGAATAAATATAGATATATATTTTATAATTACTTGTCCTTATATCTATAATGATCTACTAAAATTTTCACACATTATAATATAAAGTCATGTGGTGATTGGTTGATAAAAATATTGATGTGAAACCAAAGAGACCAAAGTTCAAGTTTTGTTACCAAGATATATATACACATATATTTAGGTCTGTGATAAAAGGGTAGATGCATAGGAGGTAGGATCATGAGCATTAAGGTTTGTAGAAACTCTCTCTCTCTCTCTATGGCCACAAAAGTGCAATTTCTGCAACTCCAGGAAATGCTCCCTATTAGCCTACTTTTGATATGTGAAAGGTAGCCAGTTCAACTGTGCCATGTGAGGAGGAACTGAGAGCTGCCTGCACCTTATGTACATGGACAGCAAAGGATATGGTGTTTTCTGTACAAAATGGCCAATGGCTCTTGTGAACACCAAAGCTTGTTCAGTCGCGCCAGAAGTGAACCAGCACCTACCAGTTGCACCATGGATGGTCTGTAGACAGAAAATTATTTTTCATTGTCTTCCTGTCCCACAGATAACCATGACAGTTAGCTATGTACTAAATCATCCACATTTATCTTCCTATCTAGTAGCCAACAAATGACTTATGTACTTACCTACCTCCAAAGGCATCACTAACGTTTCTCCACCACCCCCACCACCCAAATGACATACGTAGTTTACCCAGGTAGAGTGAGTTGAAAGTAGGAGGGTTTAGCCTTGAGTGAACCAGAACCCCACATTGGTACCATGATAATAAAAAAACCCAAAATTCATGTAAATTATTTCAAAATATTAAAAATATCCCATGCTAGAACGAAATCAATCAAGGTCTCTGAGTTCAAACGTACCATTTTTTGGGCTTAATATGGCCACTAAGAGGTCTCACTAAAAAAAAAATTAAAAAAAAAAGGTCAAGGTACCACCGAGGGTGTGGTTCACCCTGGGTTTACGGGATAGGTTACTGAGGTGGAATGCTGGTAACTCAGTTGCGATTCATTCATTCAACAGAGGTTTCCAATGGATGGTGCACTAGTGGGTGCTGGGTAAGATCATCCATACTTGGACCATTCCAAAAGCATATATGGTATTCCTTATTGTACAAAACACCATTGTGTGTTGGGGAATATCAAGCTTGTATAGTTTGAGACTAAAAACTACCTCGAACTTAAACCTAAGTTAAATCTTGGAGTTATTAAACCTTTTTAAGTTATTTGTTAGATCACAACACAACAACCCACATTGTGCTTCATCCACTGAAAACCATCAAGCGTGGAAGGTGGTCATTAATTACTAAGGGTAGGACCCACTTACCACCTAACATTCAATGTAGTACTCCAGTCTCTTACCGCTATTTTGACATAAAAAATTAATTCAAACACCTAGTGAGCAGCTGCCACGAAAGTTCAAATGGCTTTACTTTGCAGATACCATTGAAAGAGGGGATAGGGGGTGAAAGGAGGCAGGCCCAAAGACAAGGTGAAGACAGGGTGACTTTACGGATAAGTCTATTATAGCCTGTCAAAATTTTGACATTTACACTTACCCTGGACGTCATGTGAATAAGTGTTTTTTTTTTACGCTTACATTTGAGAAATGTTAAAAAACTTCATCTGTACGTATTCGGTCTCATGCAAATGTTTTTTGGTAGGGCAGGTGTAAGTGTATATTTTATATTTCTTTAGTGATTATACCCATTTGCAATCCATATTAATTGGTTGTGGGCACATCCCAATGTGAGGCACCTCTCAAAGCTTCATGTCTTTTTTTTCTTTTTTTCTTTTTTTTTCTTTTTTTTTGCAATGAGCCACTTTGATTGGTCCTTCACAATTTTTTATTGTTTATAATATTCCTAAATAAAAGCTTTGACTACCAATACAAAATTCTGGAAATGTTTCTCTTTAGCCCACCTATAGACAATACAAACCCATGCTTTTGGGCAAAGGATAGTGGACAAACTATGATGCTATTGGAGAATATATTGCGTGCACATTCTTGACTGCATATTGGGTGCATGTGGACCCACCTAATTGCTTGAGTAATATTTATATTTTAAACTTTGTTCATACTATTTTTGGGCTAGGCTTTTACAAGAGTTTGGGTATTTATTGTGATTCATATTAATTAGTTTAGTTAGTCTTGGTTCATCCCTAAGCTTTAGTTTTATTTCTTTTGCAATGGGTCACTTTGATTGCCCCATCCACACACAAAAAAAAAAAACTTTGGGCGGCCCCTCCTGAGCCCCCAGCCCCAAAAGATGTTTCAAGTGGTTATATTGTTTTACATGGCCATGTAAAAATCGTGTGTAAACATTTACATAGTTTTACATGGCATAATACGGACTTCTATTATGTGGGCCTTATACAATTGCAATGAGTGGAAATAATTTTTTATTATTCCATTTGCATTTACAAAGAGAGTAAGCCCTAATCCATATACATGGACAACACTTGTAACTAGGTCTATTGGGGTTTCAAAAGAAAGAAAAATACTTGTAGGATTTTTTTAGGGTTATTTTTTACAAACAATATTTACATGGGACAAATTTAAGTGAGAAAAATTGAATAGTCCAAAATAAAATAATTCATGTGGTTGTGGAGTTTTTTCACATTTGTACATAATTGTGTATCAATGCTTTGATTTATAAATCAAAATGCAAGAAATGTCAAAATTAATTTCTATGGACAATCAAACATATTTTTTGGCAAGATTATTTCTTGCACGTGTGACCTACACCTAGAACTAAAAATTGTGAAGTGGTGAGTATAAACAATTAACCAAATGGTTTTTTTTTAAAAAGTCCTTTCCCTTGTAGCCTTTTCCTTCAAATTTTCAAGAGTCTGAAATCTTCATATGATTTGGTTTTTCTTCAAGTTCACCCATGAAAATCTACTTGCATAAAAAGAAACATGTTTTTGTTGTACAAATTTTAAAATTCAATTACATGCTTTTATGTATTCCTTTTGAATTTAAAAAAAAAATGCACTTGGAACACTTAATATAGTTAGTTTAAAAGACTGAAAATGACATTGACATAGTATTTAAAAATATATTTAAATGTTTGTATTGATCTATTGGCATGCAACAATCCATTACACTTATAATAATTTAAATTGAACAAAATTCCAAAGTTGGACTTTAGAATCATTTAAAAGTTGGTCATTCCTTTTTGGTATCCCAATCATGAATTGACCTAACTATATAAGTATGTAAAATTAAGCAAAAACCTATTCAAACCTAAAGAATGAGCCCTAGTGATAAAGATCCAAAAATATCTCTAAAGCTTGGGTGATATGCAATTTTTTGGTCATGTACTTATTCCTGGACCTCTTGCTATTTTTGAGCACATACGCATGAAAATAAACAAGATAACAATGCATTGACAACTAATTATATCTATTCAAGATGATGTGCGAGGATATATCAATTTTCTTGATGTCCTTCCTTGTGCACTTATTGTTCATCTTAGAAATAATGTGCATTTCCCAATTCTCTTAGAGATTCATTTCAAGCATAGTGCCCATGGACAATCCGATTGTAAAGATTCATAGCTCATTTGGCATTATCATGAGGATAATCAAAGTAATATTCATCTAACACATTTCTTGCATGCTATTTTACAAGGTCATGAACAAATATTGTTGTACCATGATGTTGAAAATGAGTAGTTAAACTTATGCCATGACCTTTGAAATGATAACATATCAACTTTTGAAGTCATGCAAAATGTAATGGTCTTGCATCAATACAAGCTACCATGAACTTATGAAATATTTGTTAATCAAGATCCTGGAGACTTGTTAAAGGCACAAAACATTACCTAGTATTTACATTTCCTTGTTACACAATATGGCAACAAAAAGTGGATTGAGCACCTATGCTAACCAAGGAATTAATTTAACAAATTACATAAGTAATGACACCATTAATTGAAAAATAAAGCTCAAATTACATTGTAGTGATTCTTGTATATATCAAAATAACATGTTCATTGTTTATATGAAATGTTTACAATTGGGAAATCTTCAATGAATATGGTGTTGTGTAGGATTGTCCAAGTTGTGGGTGTGGTTTTCAAGAACTAAATTTGTTGGCCTCAAGAAGATGACTTGTTTCACATCATGAATATTGTCAAACAATGTTTTATCATGTCTTCAATTCACAATATTATAAATTGCACACATATTCATATATAAAAACCACAAGGTCCCTTTCTTACAAATTATTATTTGTACAAAAGTAAAACACATAACATGCAATTGCAAATCATGGTCAACAATGACAAACATTTTAGGGATGTTATGTAAGCATGTTTGGGTCAATGAACAATTCAAGAATTTTGTGGTTGTCCAACTTTTATTAGAAGGCCATATATGAAGGATTATTCAACCTTGATCAAGGTTTTTAAGATGACATTTGGCCTTATTTCATTAGCAACAAGGGTTGCCCCTCGTTTCCATGGCTCATGATTCTGCATAAGTACAATGCAATTATGAATTGTATATAGTTTTAGAAGTATTGTATACATTATAACAAATAGGAATGCGAGGGCAAGGTTGTTGTTGAAGATTCATTTGGTAAAATCTAGAAGACATTTTGAGAATTGTTGCATAAAAACAAACTTAATTTCCATTTTCTTCTTCATTGTCACAACTTTGTGTTGCATGGTGTATACTCTAATTCTACATAGCAAGAATGTGGGCATTGATGTTCTAATGCACCAACTAGAGCAAGAAGCTTAACTCAATGAATTTTGAGGTCAATTCAAAGGTGCCAAAATACATTAACAAATGAACAATATGGTTAATCAAGCATTGTAAAACAAAGTGAAACTTACTTTGGAAAGCATCGAAATGTCAAGAACAAACCAACATGAAATACTTGAAATGTATTAAGGCGTCAAATAACCACATAAATAGTCAAATGATGTTTGAATTGAGTAAAATTGTATTGTATTGATTTATAAGAATTGAAATTCACATCAATGTTTGACTATGAATTGTATTTGGTGACAAAATTGGATGTTTATAGTTTGATATATGGGTGAGCTCAAAATGTAAAATTAACTTGAATCCAAAAAAAAAGAAAACCAAGCTTAGTTGAATTGAAAAAAACCTAGATCTATTTGAATGGAAGTTGAAAGCCCTAAAAAAAGCTTAGTAATATTTTGAATTACATAATTAAATGTTGGTTATCCTTAAACATTATGTTTCATCATTAGATGATTTGGGCAAGTGGACTACTACACAACATTAAATTGGGTTTTCAACAAATGTGAGATCCACATTGCACTACTCAAATTTGCAAGGACTTTAATCATCTTGTTGGTTTTTTTTTTGCATGTTCTAATATTATCAATATTTACTTGGGTGGGATTGATACAATCCATTACATCCACAATCACCTTACTATTTTTATTTATTACCTCTATGAAATGCATAAAAATTGATATTCATTTCCTTCTAATCTTGATGCTTCCTAGAGCTACAAATGTCATGCACTAAACAAATCCATTGCATTTCACAATGGTGTTGAAACCCTAGATCTATGCATTTGAAAAGATGACAAAAGAGTTATGAACATGACCACATGATTATGAATACTCATCAAGATTGATGACATTCATTGGATTCATATCATCCTTAGTGTTGTTAATATTAACATTTTAGGGTTGATCCTAATTAGCTTCCTCGTCATTTCGATTCTCTTACATGTTGAATTGATTATGTGTTGCATGAACATTTTTTTCATTTTGTTGTTCTTTCGATATATATATTTTGTCATTTTGTGCATGAACATCTCTCACTTGAATGGGAGCATTTAATAATTCCCTATTAGTGGAATGCTTCTATGCCATCATGAAATTTCTCATTGAATTGTCTAGGGAGGTAATACTTTTCACAATCTTCACAAACTTCTATGCTCGTAGCTCAATAGAAAATGTTATGAATGGTACTTTTATGGTAGTCATTAGTTTTCTTGTATTTCCCATTGATGTAGTTTCATTTATTTTTGCATATTTTCCTATTTTGAGGGCTCTTTGATTCATGGCTTAAAACTACTTTGATATTTTGTTCCATCTTTGCACCTTGTATCATACAAGATATGTATGTGAGATTGTAAGTGGTTATATGTATGTAGATAAGTAGGTAAGGCACTAGGTGGATATCATAGCCTAGGGTCAAATTCCACATCAACAATTAGACTTTTGATAAATTTTAAAAAAATAAAAAATTATTATTGAATTTTGTGATCTATTATGATATTGTCATAAGGATTCCATTGTATTCATATCTCCCAATGAATATCAATGAAATTATTCAAAGCTGGACAAGGTACCTTGCAAAAGAAATTGTCCTTAGTAGGACAAGTGTTGATCATGGAGGACATGAACAGTACAGGACACAGAACTGACCCTGTCTTCAAATTGGGGATGAAATGGGGTTTAGAGGGTCAAACTAGGACCCAAAGACAGGGTGATTTTACTGCTTACTCTAGTATGCTCCAATGATTTGTGCACATGAGGAAAACAATCGTGCTGTGCATGCCTACAATGAGCAATGCACATGGCTTTGGGGATCATGAACTCCTAGTACAGGTATGCCCTTCTCGTGTGCAATGGAATCTGAGGAATTTGTCCCTTCCACTTGGATTGTGGAAGCTTTGGTTTCACCTTAAGACATGCTACTTGGTTGTAGCTAGAATTGAAGTCTCTTGTGAATTTTGGTTGGGATTTTCACAAAAAGGAATTCTCCTGGCATTGCGCTCTTACTTAATGACTTGCAGCAAAAGGTTCTTCCTACTCAACACAGAAAACTCCCTTAAGGTGAATGCAGAAAAGCAAGGACCACTCACCCCCTTCTGCCAAGATATAAGTTCAGCCAGGATACAGAAAAAAAAGTGCTGTACAATCATGTATCCCTTGGTAACTTGATATAGCAACTTTCTTATGTAGATACTTTGTACCAACTACCAACTTTCTTGTAAACTGATCAAAGATAGTTGTCGACAGTTGTGGCAAAGTGAGGAAGTAGTCCATTTGGGCATCTCTCTTCCTACTCTCAAGCCTTAAGTGTGCCAGTATACTTGTTTTACCTATCAAGCCTCGGATGCAAATTCCTGACATTTCTTTTCTTCTTCCTGAAACCATACTGCTCCCTAAACATATTTCAAATGCCAATTATTAAACCATTCAAGTTATGACAGTAATGGGTGCCCAACCATCAACCGTTTTCCAAGATAATGGGTCCCCATAGCAGTGATCTTTGCTGTTTTCTTGGGGTATGGGTCTCAGTAAGAGGCCCTCTGCAGGCCTAACTTCCTGGTCAATATGCATAAACTGTATGATAACATGGCAACAGCATTCATGTGGAAATGTTCATTGAGAGTTTGTGATGCAATATAAACAAGGGTCCTCTGTTATCTACTGAATTTTCTGTGACATTTAGTATAGAAAAAATTTCTGAGGAAATTCTTAATTACACCTACCCTCACACAATTCTGGCCATTCTGCACACATCTGACTTGGCTAAATGAATCTGTGAGCAATCAAAGGAGCTGCCATATTGGGACCCTTCTCTGTATTTTCCAGCACTCACATTCAACTTTCTTCTCTTTTGCTTGCTCTCAGAAACTCTCCACATGTTCTGACTATTATGTGCTCTCCATAACATGGGTAAAGAACCCTTTTAACACAGCTTCCTCCCCTCTTATGCATTCCAAGGCACAAAGGCCTGGCACTCACAGCTCAACATGTGGAAAAAAGTCATCATCAAAGCATTAAGTTACATGCCTCACCCCATGTCCCAAGTGAAAACTATATGAGGAGAAGGATGGTAGGCAATCTCAATGTGATGACAAATCACCAAAAATTGTGTTGAGACAGGTTTGTCTTCCCCACATATATTGTTGTTTCTCTACCAGACACTGCCTAGGGAAACTAAAAGCAAGAGTACTCATGATCCTCTACACATTCTCACACACACAAGTCTACACACAGAACAGAGTTCATTATCACTTATAAACATGATCGATCCATGTTGGTTGACATAGCCTATAAGGATACACTCATCAGTTATGTGAAAAGTGAATGCTTCCACAGCATTAATTATAGAAAATTAGCAAGCTGTTTAGCATAGTAAAATGGTTGAATCAGGTCTTGGTGAAAGGATAAAATTGCTTGAATCTACCTGCAAGGACTTGATGAACAATAAGAAGATGATGAAGCATTTTCATTTGAGTACAACAGCAGCATTCCGCAAAGCAAGATAACCTTGGATGTAATCATCTGGGAGAGACCGAATCAACTTGAAAACCTCAGTATTTGCATAGCGCAGCTTCGTCCTTGGATCTGTGTAGGGTGCCTGCACCAATAAAAATGCAATCCAATCTCTAAGTAGGGAACCTGAGTCACCTACATGCAAACTTCAGAAGTGACTGCGCTATGTCTCATCAGGGGTATTCATCTTGTTATACTGCCAACCAACTGGAAACCTTGACAGGAGACCTGACAAGACCATGTGTGAAAAGGGTTTCCACCTAGGCAACAGTTCCAGATCGCACAGACTTACATACCTCAAAACCTGTGATATCACAATATTTCTTTGCAGGATACATAGAAGGAGGAGCCTCAATGTTGACATCTGCCATCCAAACAGTCTCAAACAGTCACTTGGCATTGCAACAGATTCAATCCCAATGCTCAGAACCCTGTTCACTAAACTGTAGATGCAAAGATTGAGAAAGGAATTGCACATACAGGTGGGTTCATCAGCAGGATATAGATGGTAATTTTCAGCTTGCAAGATCTGCTTGAGATGCTTCCAGTGACGGCCCCGGGTTTGACCTTTGGGGTATCGATCTGTTAGCTGCGAGCGCTTAAATGGCAGCACTGAGGGCAGCACCAAATTAGGATCCGCGAGTTCAGACAACTTTTCTGATGAGCCAGAAGAAGGCAGCACATCCTTTCCCTGGGTTGAATTTCCTTTCTGCACATACCAAGACCAATATGCTATTAGTTTCATCTGTGGTGATACACATACACTCAGATTGACTGTGGAATTCTTGATGTACAAGACTTCTTGCAACAAGTTATACTGTTATTGTCTTTCCTTCATCCTGCCAAAAAACCTAACCCTAATCCCAAACAAACTTCTGCTTCTTTCTCTATCAACACAGTGTGTGATACTTGACCAAGAAATGCATTCTGCTCCCACCATCTCGACACCTAGAATATTGGTTGCACAGAGCAGCAGGACAGAAAGGGCGTAACATGAGAGTCGAGAAAAAGACCGACTGCTTCTCAAGACGAAAGTTAGGGCATAACTACGAGAGTACGTGAACAAGCCAGCTACCAAAACAACAAAGAGTGCGAGGCAGTGCCTAAGCGCCTAAACGATTGCAAAACTATGAGTGAACACGACACTCAGTCACACTTGGTTCAACATATCATAGCATCATTCCTCTTCTTTGGTATCAATACCTTTTCAGACTTACTAGAGACGGAGCTGGTCGCGCTGCCAGGAAGACGAGCCTGCGTCGGAGAAGGTGGTAGCTTGCCCATGGGACACTTGAAACAACTGGAATACGGCGGCAAAAGCTGTGCAGCAAAATCGTTCAACGACAGCAATCTCTTGAATTCTGATCCCGGTGTTGCAAAAGAATCGTCTGCAACAACATTGCGGCGGAGGACATGCGCGCGAGAGCGCGACACTGACCTCGACGAAGGGGTCCTCCAGACAATGCGAGACGAAGCAAGGCAACAGCACCCACCGACGTTTATGCTCCAGTTCACATTCTATGCTGGAAAATGCACGTAGGAGCCCATTCCGCCCACGTTGGGGGTTTGTCGTGAGCCCTATTCCGCGGTTTTGGAAAAGACAACTCAGGAAAATTCCAAATTGTAATTGGGTTGTTCAGGTGAGCCGCTTGTGGAAAAGGCAATTAACAGTCAATTCTGGTCTGTTATGTATATACATACTCACACACATGTGTCAGTGGTACCCAGTGGCCCGGGAAAAAGCTCATTTTTTTCTCCTAGAAAATGCACATGTTATTGTGGCTTTTCATTTTTTTTTTGAAAAGGTATTTGAAATAAAAAAAATTTCAATAATTTTTTTTGAATTACATAAAAAAATTCCAGTGACAATGTTTTGGTGATTGTCACTGGCAGTGTGAAGCAGCATGGAGCCCAAATAAATAAATAAATAAATAAAAATAAGTCTATGACTGGGTTGTTTGAAGTTATAAACTCTAGATAAATTCAAAGAATAAATAAATTGTAAATAGGTTTTAGTGGGGTTTTTTTAATACATATTCTTCACTTCTTGAAAAGTTTGAATGGTTTTTTTTACATTGAGATGCTAAATTAAAACCTGTTCAAAAATCTATCTTCATGTTATCACAAAAGTGAATAAATGGATATTAAAACCAAGTCAAAATAGGGGCTTTTGGGGGGGGGGGAGGGGATAGTTTGTGATGTAGTTGAATTGGTAATCGTCCATAAGATGTTTTAGCTAGATTTGGCAATAAGAAAATAGGAA
>Ga0116229_10000585_pt1 | contig 50026 bp, 71 predicted proteins | sample S1TSphgellanicum_3_FD_87313 | JGI IMG/M metagenome (GOLD analysis project Ga0116229, IMG submission 87313) | Host-associated microbial communities from peat moss isolated from Minnesota, USA - S1T2_Fc - Sphagnum magellanicum MG | ecosystem: Host-associated > Plants > Peat moss > Unclassified... | reverse complement strand
GGCGCTAGCGTATGGCAGATTGCGCCAATGAACAGCGGCACCAGCATCATTCCGCCAGGGATTTTTTCGATTGCACGTTTAATTCGCATGTTATTCCCACCGGGTCAGTTAAGCAGTCATTGCGGTTAACGAGCTGGCGCTACGGCTGGAAAGCGACAGTAAACTCGCCGATGGGTGCTAAATTAGCCATTTATTGAACAAATAAAAGTGATCGCAACCATAAAAATGAAACAGCGTTTCTATTTTTAAGATCAGTTGTTTCTATTTCGTGAGGCCAACAAAAAAAACCCACATCGGGGAGGATGCGGGCGCGAGTCTCTTGGAAGTGCAAAGGCGGTGATTTTATTGCCCGTAGTAGGCATTCTTACCGTGTTTGCGCAGATAGTGTTTGTCGAGCAGCGATGCCTGCATCACCTCCAGCCGCGGCGTCAGCTGTTGCGAGAAGATCCCCATATAAGCGACTTCCTCGAGCACCACCGCATTATGTACCGCATTATCGGCGTCTTTTCCCCAGGCAAAGGGGCCGTGCGAATGAACCAACACGGCGGGCACGTCTTTTGACGACAGGCCGCGCTTGGCAAAGGTTTCAACAATAACCTCGCCGGTCTGCCATTCATATTTGTCGGCAATCTCATCGTCGGTCATCTTGCGTGTACAGGGGACTGCGCCATAGAAATAGTCGGCGTGCGTCGTGCCCCAGGCTGGAATATCCAGCCCAGCCTGCGCCCAGATAGTCGCGTGACGTGAGTGGGTATGCACAATGCCGCCTATCTCGTTAAATCGCATATAGAGAACACGGTGAGTATCGGTGTCAGACGACGGTTTTTTACTGCCTTCATCGACTCTGCCACTTTCAACCTCAACCACCACCATGTCATCCAGCGTCATATGCTCATACTCCACACCGGAAGGTTTAATCACCATCAGCCCCTGCTGTCTGTCAATTGCGCTGACGTTGCCCCAGGTAAAGGTCACCAGATGATGTCTGGGCAGCGCAAGATTGGCTTCGAGAACCTGTTCTTTCAATTGTTTAAGCATCGGAATGTCCTTTATCTGCCCTTTTACTTATTCTCGGAGCAGGAGGCTTTTAGGGGTATGGTGAAAATAGCTAAAGAGTGCGTGCTGTTCTGCTGCGATGAAAAAACTGACTGCCGTACGGCGTTTTCAAAAGGTGACGCTTTGTGCTGTTAAAAAGAATGAAATTTTAATTAAGACTATTTACCTGTTTTCCCAATGCAGTTATGAGTAATTTACGCTAATCCCGCGGAGATGATTTTTTTTAACTATACTTATTAACGAAATGCTAGTGATATCCTTTCTTAGGAGAACGACAATGTTCTTAAATAAACGTATTGCCACTATTGGTATGGTACTTGCTGTTGTAATGTCTGTGAGCGCATGTGGAAACATGTCACACCGTGGTCGTAATACTGCCATTGGTGCCGGTGTCGGTGCTCTGGGTGGCGCCGTACTGACCAACGGTAGTGCTCTGGGTACGATTGGTGGCGCGGCAGTAGGTGGTGTTGTAGGTCATCAGGTTAACCGATAAGTAAAGGCCTTAAAACTAAGCGAAATAAACCACGGTAAGTTAAAGTAAATTAATTACGGTTTATTTAAACTTAATGGCTTAAATATTCAGTTATTAAATCTCTGAGGAATCGGCGACTGTTTTAAAAAAGTTTTAAAGAAACAAAACGGTTGTTTTCTGAAAAGACGTAAGAATTTTATTTATGACCAATCTGCTGCCTTCAAAAGCAGCAGATTGCTATTTAAAGAGAGTTCAGGCTTTACCCACCTGCGAGTTTGACCTTAAAGTTTTTTGCCTCTAACAGCTGCTTTAGCAAATCCCTTTTGTCTCCCTGAATCTCAATCACGCCGTCTTTGACTGCCCCACCGCAGCCACACTTCTTTTTCAACTCGGCCGCAAGCTTGTCTAATGCGGCATCATCGAGGTCAACGCCGGTAATCAGACAGACGCCTTTGCCTTTACGCCCGCTGGTCTGGCGTTGAATGCGAACTACGCCATCGCCCTTCGGTCTTTCGATTTTGGCCTTCGGCTCGTCAATCCTGCCGCTCTCAGTGGAATAAACCAGCCGGCTGTTATCGTCATTTTTCATTAACCCTGTCCTTTTATGCCAGAGAGGTGCGAATATCACGTAGCGTCTGTGCCGGGTCGGCAGACTGCGTAATCGGACGGCCAATGACCATGTAATCTACCCCTGCCAGCTGTGCATCGCGCGGCGTCATCACGCGGCGCTGATCGTCGGCGGCGCTACCCGCGGGACGAATGCCCGGAGTCACCAGCTTAAATGCCTGACCCAGCTGCGATTTGAAGGCCACCGCTTCCTGTGCAGAACACACAACGCCATCAAGGCCACAGTCACGAGTCAGTGTAGCCAGTCGCAGCGCATAGTCCGCCGGGCTAAGGTTGATACCCAAATCGGCTAAATCGCTGGCTTCCATGCTGGTGAGCACGGTAACAGCTATCAGCAAAGGTGCGTCCTGACCAAATGGCTGTAGCGCATTTTTCGCAGCAGCCATCATACGTGCACCACCGCTGGCGTGAACGTTAACCATCCACACGCCGAGATCGGCCGCAGCCGCGATAGCGTGCGCCACGGTGTTAGGAATGTCGTGAAATTTCAGATCGAGAAAGACGTCAAAGTCGCGGGCATGCAGATCTTTCACCAGCTGCGGTCCAAACAGCGTAAACATCTCTTTGCCGATTTTCAGGCGACAGTCGCGAGGGTCAATACGGTCAACAAAATCTAACGCCGCTGACTTATTTGCGTAATCAAGGGCGACTACAATTGGTGATGATTTCAAGTCGTTGTTATTAGGGTTATTTTCGGACTTCATTTCTTCAACCTCTTGTAAGTTTTGAACAAAAATAGTGTACGACAAAATTGTGACGCCCGCATTCTACATGGCATGACCGATAAATCCCAGCCAATCGTTTTCACGACAAATGAACGATGCTTTTGTTACAGTTTTATGAATTTTTTGTGAACGTGTGGACAGCCTGCCTCAGCTGACATACTTTGGTGTTTTATATTTAGGAAAGCTTAAATATGAGTGAGGTAATTGCGTTACCGAAACATATTCCTTTCATATCATAAACTTAAACATCAGAAATGCCATTTATATTAGTTGCAACGCTTACCATTATGCTCTATTAAGATCAAACACCTGATATAGTTTTCGGAACGTCGTCGGGAATTCTTCGGAACAGACGGAGCTGATCTTACATCAATGGGCAATCATCAAACTCCTCAGTGCACGCATCGTTGATGATGTGCGTCACCACTCCCCAGACTATCGTTTCTTCCCCTTCCAAGTCGCCACCTTCAATCAGCCGCACATTGTCCAGGTCATCCAGAGATTGTAAGCACAAAGTTGGATGCAGCTTTAGACGTTTCACCTCAAACTCACCTGAATCAGTAACGAGGATGATACTCCCGTCAACCGGCTTCCTTGCCCGATTGATAACGAGAACTGCGCCCTGCTTTATGCCAGCCCGCCAGCTGCCGTTTGTCGCTTCTGCCAGGTAGAGAGCTGGGTTGCCATTCCATTTAATGACATCGTTAGGCGACACCCTCTTTTCGGTATAATCCTGCGCAGGTGATGGAAATCCCATAACATTTTCCTCAATTTGGATTGAACAGAGCGAAGGTTCTTTCCTCGCCTTCCTGCGTTGATATGTCCCTAAAGGTACAAATGTTATTTTCGATCCATTGATTCGCTTCGCGCAGAGATAGATGCCAATTCCGTTTGGCAAGCTCCGCGACAAAATCGACAGTCGTTACTGTCTGTTTTCCATGTGGGGATCTCTTTATCGCGCTATAGAACGCCCCATTTTTTTCACATTCACGAGCCATGATCGAACACCTTAAAAATAACTGTATATTCGTACAGTATATTCAGCGATTCGCATGAAGCAAGGCATCTTTGACTCCTGGCGCACAGGCTGTTGAATACTAAAGAAATGAAATTTCCGATTGTTTATTTCTTACGCTAGGCGGATATGAATATCCCCTCCATTCAACCATGATCAAGATCATCGTAAGCTCAAATATTAATTGACAGATATCGACAAGTTAATTAATTTACAATTTGCTTACATTTTCATTTCATTCCTCGGGCGAATTTAAAATTATGAATGAAGCCATTTACCTACCTCTTTTTTTACTATCTTTTCTCATTGCGATATTTACTCTGCGTAATAACAGATTATTCAATAACCAACCTCCCAAAGTGGGAGTGATGAGCATTACTGGTTTGCGTGGGCTACTTGCAACAATGGTGATCTTCTCCCACTTCTACATGGAAGTTTACTCATCACAGCACGTTTGGATATATAATAAGGATTACTTTGAGCTATTCGGATTTGGGAATGCATTAGTTAATTTTGGTAAATTCGGCGTTGCTATGTTTTTCATGATTTCCGGTTTTTTATTTTATCGGATGATAGACAAGCAAAAAATAGATATTGGAAAATTTTTCACCTCAAGAATAAAAAGACTTGCCCCTCTATATTTTTTTGTTGTTTCAATAGTGCTTTCTTCAGCATTACTCAGCGGAGAGGTGTCTGATATAAGTAACTTCGCTTTGTCATCACTCAGATGGATGTTGTTTATAGGTAATTATAATATTGATGGTTTCAATGCTTCCCGTGTAACCAGTGGAGTAGAATGGACGCTAAGGATAGAGTGGTTGCTGTATTTTTCTATTCCAGTTCTTTTCATGGCAAAAAAACGGTTTCCGGGAAAGATTTTCAGATATTTATCTGTACTTATGAGTATACTTATTATATTTGCAATAGCAGTTATAATAAGAGAGTACGGTCATGTTTACACTGATCCAAGACCGGTCATAGCTTTTTTTTCTGGTTTTATTGCTTATGAAGCGTCAAAAATTAAATTTACTTTTAGCTATAAAATAACTTCTTCCATTGCATTATTACTCTTAATCATTGCTGTATTCACCTCTAGCAATAACTTTATGTATTTATGCTTCATAGTTTTATTAACAATCCCCTTTATAGCAATATGCCAAGGGGGTGATATTTTTGGATTTCTCAACACAAAGCTATTACTTTCTCTTGGTGAGATTAGCTATAGCATTTATTTAATCCACGGGGTAATTTTGTATCTTTCCGCAGGGCTTATAAATAGCCTACTAGGATATAACCCTTTACTTATTTTTATACTTTGCCCAGCATATTTCATTATCGTATTTATTGCTTCTTCATTATCTTATCGTTTCATAGAGATGCCTTTTATGCACACAGTATCCTTAAAAGGCCTTCACGGGGTTAAATAACTAACCCCGTTGCTAAACTGCGATTGCTTTCAGTGAGACCTATCTGCCAATGGCAGTCCAAGTAGAGGAATCTGCCAAATATGGCCACTCAGGCTCTTATGCGAATTCTTCAATAACAACAATACCTTTAGCCCCTGCTCCGCTGCTATATGCAGTGCCAGTTAACGCGCCATCATAAGCGCCACCGCCTCCTGAGCCAGGTGCTAAACCAGTCAATCCGCCGCCAGATCCCCCTCTGCCTCCGCCGCCATAGATTGAGGCTCCACCATTTCCCTGCATTAAGAACTGACCATTCTGCCCGTCACTACCATAACCGCCGGGATAAAGCCTATCTCCGCCACTTGCAGTTCCTGGCGCGCCACCGGATGTTGAGGTTATCGAGTTATAGGCAGCAAATCCGCCGCCAACGCCGATAACCGTTCCATTAAATGATGAATTTCCGCCAGATTTACCTGGGTTTGCACCAGACACAGCTGCGCCTCCCGCGCCAACGATAACAGGAAAAGTCGCGCCTGCTGTTATTGTCATTGTTTTTACAGCTGTTCCGCCTGCTCCGCCGCCTGCGCCTGATATCGTCTGTGATGTTGTCGTACCTTGACATCCGCCGCCGCTGCCGCCGCCACCGGTGACAGTTACGCGGATCAAGCGAGTACCAGGTGTTGGGGTGTATGTCCCACTGCTGGTGAACGTCTGTTCGCCGAGAAACCATCCCTTAGCAACATTGCTGCCTATCCCAAGATTTGCCAGTGCTGCCCCTGAGCCCGTTGAGTTTATAAGCACCCATGAAGAGGTGCTGGAATTCCACTTCAACGTAGCTGTTCCTCCCGCGATAATTTCACCGCCAGTCAAAGTGGTTCCCCCCGTCCTTACGATTGGGTAACCCGTTGTGCCATTTGGTGAGAAAGTAGTGGCGCCGGTATTGGTATTATTAACCTTAAAGCTAAGCTCCATCCCATCAGTAAGCAAAAGGACTGCTGGCGTGTAATTAACTGTGCAGGCATTAGCGACACCAATATCGGTACCGTGCGTTAATGTCTTTTTCTGAATTGAGTCAACAAGTCCAGTTGAAGGAATGAATGGCGCTGCTGGGGCTATGGATATGTTTGCAGCGGTAATACTAGTAGCTCCCTGAGCGACAGTGACAACCCATGCAGGCGTGTACCCAGTGTCAGGCGAAGGGGTGACTTGAGTACCTGTCGCAGCGGATACACCCGTCTTGACAGCTATTACACAAACGCCGGCGCGAACAGTGTTCTGCGCTGCTCCAGAGCCAGCAGGTCCGCTATATGCTACTGATGGGTTGGCTGCATTATAATATGGCAGTACAGTAGCGCCTGAGTCTACGTCAGAATATGTCACCTGAATAAGGTAGTTTATCGACTGACCTGAAGTTGTGGGGGCAGCGAGAGTAAACTGAGTTGCTGAAAGTACGATCCCTTGTTTTAAGATTGAGTTTGTTACATCTGCGTTTAATGATGAATACGCTGTGCCGTCAATATTTTGAAGGCTGTAAATCTCGCCTGGTGCAATATTGATAACAAGTGAAGCTGGGCTTGAAGGCGTACACGCAAGACCACGGATATAGGTGTTTGTACCCATCAATGAGGCTGAAAGTTTTGCAAGGCCGATCATTGCATATTTGTTAGTATAAAGCAGATCTGTCTCAAGAGGGATGGCACCCGGGTAAACAATTTGACGATCCATATTTATCTCCGATGAGTCTAATTAAAGCCGCGAAGTGCTGTAGGATTTATTTGAAAAGTAGATGCTTGAGTAAATTTAGTTGTAAGTAGGGTTCCAATAATCCCAGTCAGTCGCAGATTCATCATCTTCTGTAGGTGTATAAACTGTATCTACCCCATCAACCTTCTTAATATAACCAGCATATAAAAATGGAAGGGTGTAAGCTACAGTAACCCCGTCATCTTCATAAAATGGTTTATCCCAAAGAAAGGATCCTTTCCATACATAGGTATTCCCCTCCCATGATGTTCGGGTAACATTACTTGTTGTATAAGCTTCCTGCATAGCCATGTGATAATTCATTTTTGAAGCCATCCTATATTGTTGCCTAAATTGCCATTAATATCAGGGTCTGTTGTGGATACGCCAGCATTAAATATTGGAGACTGGCCAAGAATGAATTTTATATTTTTGGCAGCATCAATCCCTGATGGTGCGGACATTGGAAGAAATTCAAAATATGGATCAGTAAATATATTACTGGTGCTTGTAAACAAGCTCATATCTGGTGACGCTCCTGAAGCCCATGAAAGAGAGAACATTAGGTTATTATTAAATAACATTTGTGCTGCAGGAGCTAAACCAACATAAGTACTGACTGTATCGTTTGTGTATAAAACATGATTAAGAATGGTTGTTACTGTTAAATATCGTGAATAGAACAGATTACTGTTAAATGTCAGGCACGGTAATGTATTGTCCCCTGTATTATATGCATTGCTGTTTATTAGCAACTTTCTTAGATCGCTAACTGTATCAATAAACACACAGTTGTTAACTTGACAGTTAAACTGACATTTAGCAAACCGTATGCAGGAGGCATATATTTCAGAGCTGCTATCAGTCCCCGCAGGGACGGTGTGCAATCGCTGGACCCCATCGTTGAAAGAGAAAATGTATTCGAATACGTTGTTACCACTTCCCATCCTCTTCCCATAAAAATAGTCATGATAGGTTGAAGTTGTATTATCCCAAGCAGTAAGGGCTGCATTGCTGCCACTAACAAACATGAATGATGACACGTTGTTTTGTGTGTAGCAGAAGCGGAACCCGCAGTCCCAGTTCATCCCATCAATATCGAAGGCCATCCCGTCACGCGCCATCGCTTGCATACCAGCAACATAAAGGTATTGTCCGCCAACCCGATTGGAGTGCCAGTACCAAAATGCAGCATCAGAACCGTTTTTATCCCAACGATACGATGTATAAGAACAGTTCTCGAAACCAGACCAACCAATATTGGAACTATCCCAGCGGGTCGTGGCACTCGCAACTGTGTGAAGCAGCACTGCACAGTTAACCAGATTAACGAATGTGCAGTTTTTGACACTGCACCCATAGGACCGGATTGAATCGCCAACATTTGTCGTCATATCAGGAAAATTTGTATTCCCTCGGATATAAACCCCTGAGCCCACGTCGACAAACACGCAATTCCAAACCTTCATGTAATGCGCGGTAGTACTTACTGTTGAGTCAGCGAGTAACTGGACCCTCTGGTTTCCACCATTCTGCATCGTGTTGGATTTTGGATCTCCAAAAAAACCACAGTCGTGGACAAAAACATTTGCGATACCATTAGTGTCGCCGATGGTTGTCAGATAAATATTACGCGTAGGCATTAAAGTGCTTAGCACTCTCACCTGGTTGTGAAAATCAATGCCTGATATATCAAGCCAACATGCTGAAGTGCTCTGTATTTGAGGGTTGTAAAGTCCATTCATGTACCATTTTGGCCGGTTATCTAAAGCAGGAACCTGCGTTACACCATATGAGCCTATATAGCTCATTGCGCCTGAAGTATTTTTCAACAAACCAGTGGTGTCATTAATATAATCGTTATTTCTGACATGAGTCCCTCGCTTTATTAAAATACTGAATGGCTGAGTAACCGATGTGAGAGCTTTATTAACTGTCATGAATGGGGACGCAATAGTGCCTGCCCCCTCAGTAGCTACACTAGGGTCTACATAAACTGTTTGCATTTAATTGCCCTTAAGCTGGTATTACGTGGAAGTCAATCCAGCAACCATCAGGAATATCAATAGTAGAACCGGTGGTTCTTGTTACGGTCGGAGGGGATACTGCGGTATTTACCGCATAATATTCAGCACTAAGTGTGAATGTGAAAGTGTTTGTTCCGGCTGAAGTAATAGTGACTATTCCGGCTTTGGTGTCTGATGAAGATGTGCCGGTGCCTATCCCCGCAGTTGTCCCAGTCCCAAAAATAACCGGTTCTTTAAAGTTCCACCAATATGAAGCCAGGCTTGCGCCAGTGACAACATATGTCCCTGTTGAGCTTTTTGTTACAGTTATCCCACTTCCTGAATATTTATTAGTCGCATGATACGTTCCATAAGACGTAAACCCATATTCCAGATATTGGTTCAAATACCGAGGACCAGTTGTTGAAAGTAAATCCTTAACCCTCAGGGCGACGTATGGACAACTAACAACAGTTCCATTATTTGTCCTTACATATTTTGCATGATCAATTGGGCTTATTGTTTGGGTGTAAATCAGCCCTGTAGGCATTGTCGTAAGGAGTGTGTTATTCGTCCAGGCAGACCAATCCACAGTCATATATGAAGGGTTGCTTAATGCAAGAACCGTTATTGATGTTCTAGGGCTAAAATATGGGACCTTCATGTAAACATCGGCCATTAAAGTTGTGGTGTTATACACAACACCTATCTCTGGGATATCCGTTAAAGCCGAAGACACCACTGTATCTGATGCCATCCTTGTGAACTTTATCCATTGAGATATATTTTTCTGGCTTACGTTGCCTGCTGCAAGAGTTGTAACCAGATTCTGACCGTTTACTTCTAACAGAAAAGTACCCTGCTCATAGTTTACATAGCTGCCTGACGTAATTAACGCGGACATTTTCTTAATGGCACCACCAGAAGTACCAGACCCTACTGAGCATATTTTCCCCCATTGGTAAGAGCCAGTATCGGTAGTGAAAAAGTGGTCAAAACTATGATTAAGGCCATAACCCAAATCATAATAACTTGCCTGCAGATTCATGGTGTCATTGAAGCCATCTTGCGGATAGCCGTTATTCCCAGCCATAAACGGAGACATTACACCAATACGGTACTTTCTAGCTGTTGTATCCCAAGTGAATAATAGACCCGGCGTCAAATCATCATCTTCCTGGCCGTTCACAGGAACGCGTAATACCCTATCTTCGAATTGATTATTGAAATAACCAGTACCCATAGCAAATGGCGCAGCTACACGAGAGGCTGTTAAAAGGCCATTAACAACAGAGTAGGATTGAATACGGCCTCGTTCATCAACAATAATTGCAGCCCTATTTCCATCGGAATCAGTGGATCCAAATACAATCCCTGCAACCCCTTTTGGACCACCTGGTACTTCTGTGTACTGGAACATTCCCGTCTGATTTAATCTGGAATAGATATTATCGACCGACAGCGGGTCAAATCCACCTCCCTGAATTGAATCAAACATCTCCTGTACAGTCAGTCCATTGGTGGTTGAAACTTCCCCTGCGCCATCTACAGAGGCTAATTCCCCCCTGAGAATCACATCACCAACCGGGCACCAGAAACCACTCCCTATGCCGCCGCTTGACTCCACAGTGGAGTTAGCTGCAACGATCTTCGGAAATATACCGGTCCAGTAATAAAGATTAACACCATCTGTAATCTGGTCTGCAGCGGTTTCAAGAGTTGCGCCAGCTGAAAAAGTACTTCCGGCGGTAACGGCATTAGAAACTGACTGCTGGGCGGCAGTTACTTTTGCCTCTAATTCATTTAATTGTGACGCAGTGAGTATTTGACCATCAATAAATGATCCCATATCAATTCCTTAATTATTCCACTGGGTGTTTGCTTTTTTAATAAGCAACTAATGAAGTGTTGATGCGCCAATAATAAAATCTATGCCTAATCTTGATAGTGCATAAGGTGGATCACCTGCCAGCCTCACCCAGACAATAGTCCCCTCCATTTTTACAGAGGCTATTGCTTGATATATTTGGTCATCAGTTATGGACACACCGAACATAGTTGTTGATGCATATTCACCACGTGAAGGAATGCTGTACCCTGACGGGGTAGAGCCGTATCCCGCTATATAGGGGATCCCCACTCCATCTGGACGATAAGCAGTAACAAATGCCTGATAAGGCAAAAGCACGGACCCATAGCCGCCGGCCATTCCATATCCAAGACTTGGACTGCCATATGCGCCAGTATCTTGTGGCCGAGATGGCTCAAAAATAAGCGGTGTTTTCCCGGTCAAATCTTCAAGGATATTGATGATAGATTGACGTGTTCCGCGCTCTCTAAAAAGGTTTGTTTTAATAGTGTTTCGGAATAAATCATCTGACTGGCCTGACGGCCTGGTAAGGTTGGTTCCGAAAAAATCATAGGCCGCGATATCAAGCCAGCCGTCAGTCGCCGTATTGATTCGAGTCTGCAGTTTGGCGTACAGGTATAGCGAGTAACACCAGGAAAGCGCCGATGCACAGCCGGTCAGGATCGCGTCTCTTATCGGGTTGTCGTCCCCGTACCACGTCGGCGGGATGAGAGCCTTGAGGCGGCCTAACATATCTTGAGAGTCGCCAGTCGCCATTTAGCTCACCGAAATTGTGCCAGCACGGACTACCTGCCTGGCTGTCGCAGTTATGTCATCAGCTGAACTTCCGTTAAGCGTGACTCCTGTTACGTTGGTTACAAATGGGCTTGCCCCATATGCTATCGTCGCCAGTTGGGTATATGGCAAAGTCTGCCCTAATGACAAAGAGGCAACATAAGTTTCAAGAGCGGACTCTACAAGCGCGACAACCTCAGATCTGACAGCCGTTGAACTCAAAGTTAATGTCATGGTGATATTTGCTGATATTACCGTTGGTGCAAAGACTCCAAATGTAATGGTGAATCCGCGGACCGCATCAATAGCACTATAAGCCTGATCCAAAAACGTACTGGATGGTGTTCCACTCCCATCATCAACCACAGCATAGAAATACCCAGGCTGAGAGGTTCCAGCGTATGACTGATTCTCCGTCAGCGTGTATGTAACCCCACTCTGCATACTGGAAAGTGCATAACCGATTGCTGATAGCGTTGATTTAGAGAGTGAGGCTATCCAAAGCACGAAACGGGCGCGAAAATCGGTGTCAGATTCTGCATCTTCCCCGCTCGCAAATGTCACCGAATTTGTTACCGTGTCTACGTACTGAATTGAGCCAGAAATAACCGTAATTGTTCCGGCTTGAGCATTACCCGCTGCCCCAGCAGTTACTGCCTGAACGGGCACAAGCAGTGATGAAACGTTTGCGGCAATAACATAGCCAAGCTGAGTGGCGTCATAAGCTGCGTTCGTGGTATCGGTTGTCACCAAGTAAGACTGGGTGCCATCCGTGGTGGTTACCTGTGAACCGACAGCAATCAAGGCCTGATTTGTCGGGGTGAAGCGACTAAAAGTAACCTGGCCGGTAGCTGCCACAGCAGCAAGCCTGGTAAAGCTAAAATCTGCCATCCAGCTATCGAGATCATCCTCTGAACATGTTGCCGCTCGGGTCGTAACTAAAAGATTTACGATAAGCTGTTGTAACCACATAGAAACAGCTGAATTCGATTCAACAATTGAGCGGAGTATGCTCCCGATCGCTGTATCAATCAGCCCAGCCGCAGCACCCTGCAGAGCTGTAACTTGGTCGCTGACCAGTGTTGAAAAGTCTTTTATATTGAGAGCCACGCGATTACCTCGTCACGTCGAAACTGAGAGTTGCAGGGGTGCCAGTCGTTGCGTCGGTGTATTTAACGTAAACGCTGACTCCCTGGTCTATGAGGCTTAACGTAACCGTAGGCACCGGATCCTGAGAAACAGCATCCTCAAGAAGCATCTGCCCAAGAATAAGCGCCTTCCATTCATTGATGTTTACCGACTGCCCCACCTTTTGGCCGAGCCCCGCGCCGTAGGTTGGGTGAAAGACATAATCACCAGGGTTGGTCATTAACCGGCGTAAAACTCGCTGCTTTCCCCTTTCCGTGCTTTCGACCGGGCGCAGGTCTCCCGTCGGCGAGGTGCTTAGGTCACCGCCTATATAGTGATAAATATCCTTCATGGGCTTCCCGCTTAGGTGATTTGCTGGTTCGGGCTGTTGGTATCGCTACCAGCGCCGTTTTCGTGGTGGGTGTGGCCGTTATAGGTAGTTCGAATGGCGTTTACCGAGCCATATGCCTGGTTCTGGTCATAGATGTCTTTCAGCACAATCAGATTTTCATCGACGGTCACGTCGCCGCCGGTAAAGTGATGGGCCGGTGCGGTGTAGGTAATTTTCTCCGTCGAACTGACCAGCACTTGCCCGTCGTTGGTGAACTTCAGCAAAGAACCGGACTGATGAACGAGCCAGAACTCACCCGATGGCACCGCAGGGGGGCGGTCAATGTCGTTAAACAACTGCCCGGCGGCCACGCCATTGCCGATGTTGAAAGAATCGGGTTCGATGACCACCACAGCACCAATCACCGGCCCGGCTACAAGGCCCCATCCGTTGCCGACCCATGGAGATTGCAGCGGTATCCAGCCTGTTTCCTCGCCAGTTGGCTGAATCTGGACTTTCACAGTGTGTGATTCAGGATCGTAAGCGGTGATGATTCCCTGCCTGGTTCCTGTATCGCCCGCAGTTGTCTGCATTGCCCGGCTTGCCATCGCGTTCATTAATGCTTTCATGAGGAAACATCCAGTGCTGGGCTGTGGTTCTTGCCAGAGATTGACATGGTGTAGCCACTGTCCCAATTCAGGGATCGGCGCACGCTGTCACAGTAATAAATCTGGTCAAAGGGGCTTTGTGTTCCCTCAATGCGAACCAGAGTTTGGGGGGTGAGCAAGTTATCACCGGCAGTAGACCCGGAAAACTTCATCTCATGCTGAACAATGTTTTTGTAAACCGACTGCGCCAGCGCGTTGGCTGATTCAGGTGACAATCCGTTGCGGATGATGCGATAAACCTGGGTTTTTGCCGTTGATGAGCCAGGGTTAACGCTCTTCGCATATTTTGGGTACGAAGCCATAAACTGTTTGTTTTTTCGCTTAGAGTTCCAGCTCAATACTTCAACCGTCACACCTTTTGAAATCGTCAGAGCGCGGGAGAATTGCAGGTCATCAGATATATTGCACTGCGGGTAAGAAAGTGCACCTGGTGGTTGCCAGCGGATCACATAGTTATTGGCTTTGGCCGGGTCAGGCACTGGCTGAAAATAAAGATTATTTCCATCAATGTAAGTCGTGAAGTTCTCTATTCCTGCGAGCGTAGTCAACAGGTCCCATTCTGTCTGTTCTCCGGTCAGGTGCGCAGAGTCAATCTGGTAGAACTCACCGAAGCGACCGGTGGTAGCTGTCACTACGGGAGTTAACCCATGACGCTCAGCCAGCATGGTAGCGATTTGAGAACTCGTGTAGTTCTTGAAGCTCTCTCCTGCTGATTTAGCGTCAATCAAAAGCGCAGTGAAATCGCGGCCATCTGCTGTTATCTCGAAGCGTGCTGGGTCAAATTGCCAGTTGTCGATATTGCCGACAATGAGCTTTTTCTCATCAGTACCAGAGTCCGTGATAATCATCACTGAGAGCTCAACCTTGATGGTGGTCTGCACTGCCCAGTAATTCAGCATCCCCATGGAAGCAGGTAGTGCCGACGGCGCGAGGGTTAAATTGAACGTTGATGCTCCCCTGTAAGAGTTGGTGTCGACGTCAAACGAGACAAAAGGTACTTCAACACCATTCAACAGGCAGCGGCCACCTATCTTGCGAACGCTGGGCGTCACAATTGGGTTATTTACATCCATATTTAGCTCGTTGGGTTAGATGGGATCGTCAGGGTGTTGATGCCGGTGAGTTGTGGGTCGGTAAGGTTATTCGCGGAAGCTAAGCTGCCCCATAGAGAGGCGTCGCCATACTGGTCAGATGCCACCTGGTATAGATTGCCGCCGGATAGAGTGATTTCTCTTACTCCATCTGCTGTCTGCCCTGATTGCACGTTTTTATTTAGGCGACTTAGCACGCTCTGCATTTGGTAAAGCGCCGGTGTCCGCGTCGTCAAATCCGCCTGCGTTAAAAGGTTGCTGATGGTTTTTGCGATAGGATTGCCAGGCACTAAACCGCCGAGTGTCGTTATCTCGCTGGCTGAAGCCTCAAGCTGGCTAATGGACTGGCTAATTAACGCCTGAGCAGCCACAATCGGACGGACGATGGTCTGCACTGTATCAACGGTGGCATGCGCGAAATCTGTTACTTGCGCCACGGCAGATTGCACGGCGGTTACTGCCGAAGTGACTGAAGAGACGTTTACCACATCAGCAAGGCCAAGAGCTTTGCCAACATCACTATTTACCAGCGCATTCAAAGCACCCGTTAGTGCATCAACACGCAGTGGTGAGTCATTTCTGGCGACTATGCCAACTTCAATAGTGAAAGGTCGGCGATAGATAAACTCATACACCGGCACAAAGTTTGTTATGACTACTGTGAAGCTGTATGAGTCAAGAGTGAGCGTGATTTGCTTCCCTGCATCGCGCATTCTTTCCAGCGCGGTGACGCGGTCGCTGGCATTGGCACCGGTGATGATGCCAGACCAACTAAAAGCGTCGTACTCCACGCCCAGAACGTCAATCACACGGGCACCGCCGATCATCTGGTGAGTGACCGTTTTCTGTCTGCCAGGCACAACGAGGCGCTCGGGGATTTCAAAATCAAGAAACTCGAAATCCCCCAATATCAGGCGCGTTCCTGTTGGGTCTGAACCCTGCGCGAAGTCGTTCAATGCGCTTATAATCGACATAGAAAACCTCGTTATTTGGTTACCAGGCCACTTGTAGAACCAGGCGGTACCATCAAATGAGAAGGGTCAAATCCACTGACACTCGTTCTCGGCTTAGTTGCTTCTTTAGTCAAAGCATCAGAAAGAGTGGCAATAAGTACCTGCCTGCCCTGATGAGTCATGGTCAGATTGACAGGGGTTGTAGAGCGGGGATCGAATGGTGGCGGAACTGCAGGATAATCTTTAGGATTTATTTGATGCTTATAGCGGGCGAGCGCAGTTGGATCACGCCCGTTATATTCAAATGCTCCCTTGCTTCCACCGTTAACGGCAGCCTTGAAATTATCATCCGTCTTTCCTTCCTTGTACCACTTATAGACCTCGTAAGCAGAGAAAGCTGTGACAGCAACAAGAATGCCACTTATTACTGCCGGCAGCCCACCCAATGCAGTTGCCAACATTGGAATGCTGCCACTGGTCGCACCAATGCCAAGAAGTGAGTTAACTGCCCAACCAACTAATTTTAGTGGGGTAAATAAAGCTCCAGCTGCGTGGCTAAGAACCCATATTCCTCCGCTTAAGCCTGCCAGGCCAGTGATTGCAAGAGCGGCATTAGTAACAAATCTTGTTACTTGAGGGTATTCGTGGGAAAGCTTGGTCATTTTCTCCATCATATCTGAGGAGTATTTTAATCCTTTGGTAAAGGTGTCTAATAGACCGCCGTCACGAGCCAAAGCAACTTCTAAGTCGACCCATTTTTTTTCAAAGTTTACCAATTGGCCATTGTATGTAGCCTTTCCAGCCTCAGAAGCACCATTCATATCTCTTGACTGATTAAGTGCTGCATTTGAGTTGTCAAAAAAGTGAGGGTTATTACTTATAATTTTTTCTATGATGTTGAACATTTTCCCGCCTGTCCTGCCAAAAATTAAGGCATTTTCGCGCTGAATTTGCTCTTCATTCATACCGGCCTTTTGGTAGGAAGGTCTGATAACTTGGTTATAATATTGAATTGGATCAGTAGCAAACATTCCAGAGTTGACCAGTGGGTTTCCTTTAAATCTCTTTATCCCACCCTGGCTATTCCATTCAATAAGTTTGTTATTCCAAACCCCCATTCTTACTAACTCATGGGCCACTTGGTTAGGAAGTTTGACTATCCCATTGACACGGTTGTATGACGTCATCAATGCATCACCAGCGCCACCACCTTTTAGCTCACCAATAATCGGCTCAAGCTCAGAATAAAGCGCCCGATTACTAAGTCTAAGTGCAGACGTGCCAGCCTTAGCTGCAAATTGACGTAGTTGGGTGAAGTCTATGTTGCCACCGGATGACTGGATCGCCTTGAATGACCAGTTCATTATTTCATTAAATTTCTCCGGACTTTGAAGCCCCCCCATCATTTCAGCAAAACGCAGCGCATCCATTTCCTTTGATGCTGTAATATCCCCCATCTTAGGATCAAGTGTTCTTGTGGCAAATTCCCATTTTGCTAGTACAGGAGCTGCCATTTTAGCTGCGGATAGTCGCTCGTTGATTGTTTTTAGCCCCGAGTCTCTAAACACCCCTTGAGCTTCAACCATGTAGCGCATCATGTCTGTTGATGAAGCACCAAAAACTTTGCTTGCATCTGCAAATTTCTCAGCCTCTGCTAATGCAGCACTACCCATGCCAAATTGATTGAATTTCTCAGTATATGCTTGATATTCGGCCCCAGATTTAACTATGCCATCCAGTAATTCAAATCCTAGGTAACCAGTTGCTAGGTTTGTCATGCCGTCAGTATGTGTGGACCTTTTACGCGCAGGATCGCTCTCCCCGCCTACGCCACCAGGCGTTCCACCGCCACCCCAGCCGCCGGGCGGAACACCATTTCTCCAACGACGGATCCCGCTATCTACCAGAGTACCACCATACCCGCCTTGTGAAAGAGGTCCGCCTCCAAATGCACCAATCCCAACGCCTCCGCCCCCATTTCCGCCACGACCTCCTCCGGCGTAACCAAGCATAAGAGGTGATGGTGCTGGCAGAGAACCCCGAACTACTTCGCCATCAAACGTTCGTCCATTGTATCCAAGGTTGCCAGAAGGTCCTGAGTTACCGCGAGGAATATACTGCCCGTTCATTCCACTACCGAGCATTGCACCACCGGCTATGTAGGGAAGCAATCCCCCTGTAGAACGAGATGCCTCCTGATTAGCCTTAGCAACATCACGAGCGTTATTGGCGGCATTACGCATCGCAGATGCATAATTATTTGCCCCCTGCGTAGCGTTTGCGAACTGGTTTTTCATGGCACTGTTCATGCCACTTATAGCCTTGGTGGCTTCTTTTGCTGCGGACGTGATGGCTTTGATGTTCTTTTGCATCTGAATGAATTTCTCATTCAACTTCATTGCATCTTCACTGACCCGCATCATGTTTCGGGTTATTTGGTCATCCAATGCCAGCCTTACGGCGACGCGATAAGCCTGAACATCCATAAATAACCTCTTAATATGAAATAAAAAACCCCGTCAAAAGGGGGCTTATGTTTTTAATGGTTCCTATAAACTGGAATTCGCAAATCAGCCTAATTAATAAGTTTCAAAGCTATGCCCTATCGCCCGCCCTATCGCCTCCATCAAATTGTCAATTTTCCTGACATAAGCCGGGCCAATAAATGGACGCGGAGGCATCTTTGTTGTGCCCATTTCCTGCCAATAGCCTATTTCGCTTTTAGTGCCGACTATTGCCGCTAGCCCCATCACTTCACTCTCAATGCTTTCTCTCAGATCGCCTGAGCGCAGCAAAGGGTCATTTGCGGTATATCCGGCTCTAACACGGTCTGCCTGAGTTGAATCAGCAAGAACCGCCCAGGCATTAAACGGGCCGACGGCTGGCTGATAGACGCCAAGCTCTTCTTTCGCCGTCTGTTCGATTTCCTTCACGACCATTTTGAAGCGAACTTCCATTTCAAGATGGAACGTTCTAGATGAGATTGCCATCTGCCGGGCAAATGCTTCTAAGTCCATTAACTCGGCTCCTCAAACTGTTTCGTCGTCCAGTTAAACTTGTTGCCCTCGAATTCGCTAAAAACGATCGCCATCGCGAATCTTTCATGCGGCAAAAGCTCGGTTATTTTAAAAACAATATGGAAAGGAACCCCGTTTTTCATCAACCAACATTGATTGCGAAACTCGGGGTTCTGGGCTAGTTTTTTGCGGCGTTGTCATCCATCTGACTAGCATTTACGTCGCCAAGCTTTTTGAACATAAATTCTTGCACCGCATTCAGACCAGCCTTGCCAAGAATGCTCAGCATGCCGTTAATCTGCAACTTATTGGTTGGCACTGCGTATTTCTCGCCATCGATCTCTTCAACTTTCGCGGCAGGGAAAACATACATGTTCATATAAGGCATGTTAACGGCATCTTCCGCGCCGGCAGCGCAGAAAACCCGCGCTTCTTGAACAGCATCAAGCTCACGAATTTTGATAACTCTGCCTCGTGAGTCTTTAACGGTGCCTGCTTCTTCCATCGGCTGCAGGATTTCTTCTTTGTTATCGTGAACAGTTACTTTAGGCATTTGATTTTCTCAATTATGAAACGCGGATACGGCGCTGTGCGGTGAATGTCATTGATTGGCGAACAGTCTGGTCGCCGGATTTTTTACCAGGGTCAGTGAAGTGCAGCTGAACGGAGGTATAGCGCCAGACGCTGACGGATCCATTTACTTCTTCGATAGTCTCGGTGATGGTGCCTGCTGCGCGATTAACGCCGTTGTAGTAATCGGCTTCCCACTGTGCCCACCAAGCGTCGAGAGTCGCATCCTGACGTTCGGCTTCGATGGTACCGCTCCAGTTTTTAGGGATAAGCAGCTCATCTGTCAGGCCGGTGAGCGGAGTAATTTCAACGCTGGTTACTTTGGGCTTAGCATCAAAGCTGATGACCTGCGGAATTCGCAAGGTGCCATAGGCGGTAACGATATCTATAGCGACATCGCGGCCAAGAGTGTACCCATTCTGAGGCATATGATTTTCCTAGAGTTTACGATTATTCGAGACAACAAAAACCACCGCCTGAGCGGTGTTTTAGTTAGCTGGCTGAGTTGGAAACCGTGATAGAGACGCTGCCGCCTCCCTCGAGGTTAATCAGGAAGTAGCGCACTACGTTGAGGTATTTCACTGCAACGTCAGCCTGCATATAGCCGAGTGCCACCTGAGAATCTGGGTTGTTGGTTGAGTCCAGCGTGACAGAAAATGATGCGCCACCGTTCGGATCGCCGATCATGCCCTGGTCTTCAAGCGCTTGCAGGAATGACTCGATAGTACTCTTCGTCTCGCGACGCAGGTCTGCGGTCTGATTTTGCCCCACTACGCCGCCAAAACTGGCTGCCAGAGTTAATGACAGGTAGTTGGTCATGCGGGTATAGGTGTCGTCGTTTTGACTGGCTACCGAGCTGGTATTGCGACCAGAACGACAGCCAAAGTAATTGCCGCCCGGACATGGGTTGGTAATGACGTCGAGACGCGCCGAGTTGATAGCCCCGATTTCAGACAGCGAGTAAGGCTGGTTCGCCAGGTTGCGCTGGGTTGATACGATAGTGCTGATTGCTTTGTTCAGCGTAGAGATTGATGGACTGCGCGCGGCAATATTGGCGGCCTCGAAGGTTGCCGGTTCAACCATGCGGGTCAATCCGTTAACACTGTCCAGCCAGTACACCCAGTCACCGACCATCGCCTTGAAGTTCCAGCTGTCTACCCCTGCGGTATTAAGCAGCGTTGCTGCTGACGCATAAGTGGTACCGGCAGTGAACTGCGAAATGGCGTATGAGCCTTCGCTTTTGGCAAAGGTATTAACCGGCGGCCACAGCGTAGTCGTCGTCAACCCGACCAGATTGATGACCTGGGAGTTCGTGCCGCGCAGTGCGTACATTCCGGTTCGGGTTGTGCTGTTGCCGTCAGTACCGATTAACGTTGTGTCGGTGATAGTCGTTGCGCCGTCGGTGCCGCCGGTCATTGTGTAAGTAAGAACTGTGCTTGGCAATGCAGTACTGGTACCAATAGTGGCCACTGCCAAATTACTGGCACTGCGCACGCTGGTCTGCCCGTTATTCACCGCGCTAACCAGGTTTGCCCAGAAGGTCGCACCGGTCCCGGTAATGTTATCGAACACTTCGGCAGTCTGACCTGGGAGGTAGATTGTCAGTTTATAGGTGCCTACTGCGGTACCGGCCGTAATCATAGCCTGGATGGTGTTGCCCGTTGTACCAGAGTAGATAGCGGTCAATGTCGCGCCGGTAACGGGCGTGCTGGCCACATCTTTAAGCGGGATGCTAGCGGCAACGTCGGTGCCGTCGGTGACGCGTACACAATTCAGGTTTGTTGCACCTAACTGAAGCGAGATCGCTACAGCGGTAGCAAGGTCATACTTGCGGTTCTGCTGGCTGCCGATATAAAGCGCCTGGTCACTCGCGGAGCCGATGAGAAATGGGCTGTTTACTGGGCCCCAACTTGCGATGCCGACCAAGCCAAGGCCGTCAGTCGCTACGCCGTTGATGTATGTTGTTTTCGGTGCAACAACCTGAACGTATAAGTCCGGCGCAGTGAGCGCGGACGTGTTCAAACTGCCAGCTTGATAAATCGGCATGGCTATCTCCAAATAAAAAACCCGCACTCGGCGGGTTCTGGTGTGGAATTACGGGGTTTTATGCGGCGCGTTTAATCACGTAAACCGCCAATTCGCCAGCGAGAATCTCTTTAATCTCACTGGGGTCGGTGATCTCATCACCCACCTGATAATCCCCAAACGCGTGCCGCGTAACAAGGATGTAGCCCAGGCTTTCTACGGTCGTGGGCGCTGCGGAAGCCGCAACAGGCGTGCTTGCTGGCGCAGGGGTGGTGCCTGACGCGCTAACGTCATCGGTATCTGCCATGATTGCTCCTGATAATTAGATGTTTTTTGTTAAATCGTTGGTTGTCATGACAGGCGCGACAACTTGTGGTGCTGAAATGGTTTGTGATGTGGCGTAATTCACGGTGTAAACCAGATCACGCCGGTAAACGAGATAGTTTTCTGAGGCGTCTGAGTACATCGAACGCGCATAGACCATAAAAGCTGGTAGACCGTCAGAAAGTTGAATGTCTGATGATATCGATAGCGCGGAATCAATCGCACTTCCGATTGTGTCACGAAGCGCCGGAGTCGGCGCCCATACCGTAACCATAAAGTCTTTCGTCTGCCTGCGTAACTCTCTGGCCGCCGCTCCTACTCCGCCCACTCTAGCGATAATCTCAAACGCATTGGGAAACGTTACAACAGGTCCGACATTACTTGCGCCGGGGATAAGCGTTGCCATTGCCGTTGCGATCGAGGCAAGGGAATCACCAGATTGCACCGAATAGTGATATCCGATGCCGTCAATCAAAAAATAAACGTTTTGAGGCGTCGATACAGCGCCTGAAAGGGTTACTGCTGAGCCGCTAACTGCTGTCTCTATGGTTGGGTTACCGCTATCAATAACGCGGTAAGGACGGCCCAATGCGGTCGGCAATTTACGCTCAGTTGGCAGTGGGTAAATCGAGATGTGAACGCCACTGTTTTTTATATCCGCCTGCAAGATATCTGGGACGGGCCAGCCAGGGTAAACCTTTACCACCGCACCGGTAATGCTTGGGGATGCGGTGCCATTTGGGTAGACAATTGCCGCAACTTGACCGGCAATCACATTTAGAATTTCTGAGGGATCTGCCATATCACACCAATGCCTGCATACCTGTTGCGCGCCATCCCATGTCGGTTAATTCAGCGCTGGAGACAATGTATCGCCGACCAATATCATCGGTGATGACGTCACTTGTACGTAAAACGATGTCGCTGTATTGCGGAAACAAAAAGATATACCAAGGTGTTTTGGCGTCGGCTGGCAATCCTACCGGTGATTTCTCACCTTTCGTGCCATTCAGTACGCTTGCAGGCCAGCCAGTCATCAGAGCAACTTCATTCGCTGCAGTTGTGCCGCCGTAACCGATCACACCCGCAGCACCTTCCTGGCTGGTTCTAAGCACCGAAATAGTACGATTGCACTGCACGCAGTAAATCGGTAGAAGCTCTTGAAGGGCAGCAATGAAGAATGTTCCGGCTGCACCTTCAATGATATCTCCTGGCTGGCATTGGGTGCTATCGAACATCCCATACCATGCCGCATTGCCATATTTATTTGGCTTGCTGTAGCGATAGTCTTGCGTGAAAGAGGCCATCTGCTGCAGGTAAGCGGTACCAATAGGAGAAATAGCGGCTTGAGGTCGATAAAAGCTATGCTGTTGCCCAACTCTTCTGGCTATCAAAGCGTATTGCCGGTTATAAAGCGCATTTTGCAGCGTCATATAATACTCCGGTATGGGCCGAGATAGTCGGCAATTCTTGGATCGACAAGTCCGATACCAGCAAACCGCTCATAACTTCTGCCTGCATAGGTTTCAGACTTAAAGTAAGTCGGCCCCTGGAGTGTGAGATCAGCCAACTGGTTAGCAAGCAACACAGTTGCCGACTTGATGGCTTCGGGGGCTTGGGTATATCCGGCAAGGTAACAGGCCTTAACCGTATCACCGGACAGGTGAGGCAGGTCTAAGCGGCTGCTATCTGCCCAGCGAGGCTGTTGAATTCCTCGCGCTCCGGAGCACAAAGACACAAAGTTAACAACTGGCGTTTGCCGCAGTGAAAACTTACCTTTCGCTGACACCTTTTTTTCTTCGACGATAACCATGCCAGCCAAATAAACGGGGGAAGAGTGCGAAAACTCGACATTATCAAGAAGTGCCGAGCCATCTGGGTTAATAGCAGTGATCGCCACGTTTTCAGCAGTTGATGTCCCGCGATCAATAATCAGAACATCGCCGAGTGTTATCGCCATCCACGATGGCAGCATGACCGGCACTTGCTGGCCGGGATTAAGTGCTACTGATGATTGATATGTGAATGATGGCGAAGCAAAAGCCATACAAACCGGCTCTCCGTTGTTAGTTTCAACAAGAAAACCGAAAGGTCGTCCGCAGTACGAGTTAACCGCAACGGCTGCCTGGTCAAGCTGAGCCTGAGTTACGTCAGACGTGGCCCCGTAATTTGACGCCTCACTCAGTAAAACGTAACTCATGACGCCGCCTTATTTTTTGCTGGCCGGTGCCGGGTCAGCTACCGCAATTTGTTTGTCAGTCAAGACAAAACCAAATGACTGAATGAGGGAAAGGCATTCAACAGGAACTGACACCAAACCGTCAGCGTCAGTAGTAAACTGCTGTTCGTTAAAGCTGAATGAGTCGCCTGGTGATTGGGATTGAACCACCATCATATCGCCGCTTAAATCCATTATTTTCTCCTTAAGTCGCCCCGCCGTAGCGGGGCTTTTGCGTTAGCCGTTAGCAATATTGGTGATGATTGCCATAGACGATGGGAAGTAGCAGGCAAGAACGCCTTCTGCATAGACTCCCATTTCGTACTGGCGTGAACGCAGAGGCCAGTCGAGCTGGTAGTAATCCCGGCGCATATGCATTTCTGCGACGTTCTGTACTTCGTTGTTTTGGTAATACAGCGGCAGATCTGAGCAGTAGCCGAAAATGGTACCGGCTGGCAGATTTGGATGGATGCTGATTGGGATCATGCGTCCGCCACCAGGCATGTAAGGGTTGTAGTAGTTAGTTACCACGCCGTTTGCGTTGATTTTGTATGGATCACTGCCTTCCTTACCCGCATCAGCGTTGTAACGCAACAGAGTACCTGACGCAGTGGTCATGACTTTGTTGGTGATGTTGGTTAACTCTTGGCTGCTACAGTAAATCTCAGTAACTCCCAGGCGGAAGTTTTCCCACATGGTTTTAAGCATGGTGTCAATTTCAACAACGTTGCCGCGACCGCCAGCGGTTAACGGTGTGCCAGTCCCGGCGGTGCCGGTAGGCATGTTCACAACATACGCAGAGTTGGAAGGCAAAAAGGCGGAGGTCATGAAGCCATCGAAGGCAAGGCCGGAGTTAGCCGAGTAGTCAACAGTGGTGCTCAATGCCGTTGCTGCCATACCGGTCGAGGTTAACGCGGCGGAGAACGTGGCGCTGTTAATCGTGGTGATGAACTGCAGGGTTTCTGAGCCAGCAACGCCAACAAACCATGCGTATGCAACGGCACCATTGACGGTCGGAGTGGTCGCGGACAGAATTTGACCCAGAGTAACCGCCTGGGTAGTTGCTGCTGATTTCTTTGATACCCCACCGTTGAGGGTAAAGGTATTGCCATCTGCGCCAGTGATCGACTTGGAGGTAATCAACTGGGTAGCAGACGTGCCGCCATTAGCCAGATAACCCTCAAGAGTCAAGGCGGCAACAATGACAGAGTAAGTTGCTGCCGGCAGAGTGCCGGTCGTACCGGTAGCCGCCAAAGTTGGTGCTGTTGGTTGAGCAAGAACCAGTGAGGCGTTACCGGCGAGGATGGCCTTTTCTTCTTTGATCATGGTCTGCTGAAGCAAACGAACTGCTGCAGTCGCCTTAATATCTTCAAAATTCTTGGCCGCGCTCTCTGCTTCGAAAGTCACAGAGTCTTCTTCACCGAACGTCGCATAGTTTGCCGCAACTGGCTTTGTGCTGTAACTCATGCGACCAGAGCGCTGACCTTCCGGCACCCACGGCATTGATGACACGCCGGAACCGGTAAGGCCGGTTACAACTTTCCAGTTAGTTGCAGAACCGCCATTGCCAGGCACGCGCGGCAATTTATTGCGCAGCGGTGTAATTACTGGGTAAAGATTTTTTGCAGGAGCCTGAAGATCGTAGCCGATCAGGCCAGTACCTACAGATACGGTTTTGTTGATGTCCTGCTGCGCCTTTTTGACGTCATTCAGGGTCTGTTCAGTGATACTCATAGAATTCTCCAGATAATAAAAAACCGCTCTAGGCGGCCGTGTTTTTAACATAAAAAAACCGCAATAAAGCGGCTATGGCTGTTGAGCGAGTATCACTCAGCTTCTTAAATTGACAGGCTGGGCGGTGGCGAAGTGGGCCTTCATGATGGTTGCTGCTTCATCAATCGTTCCGTCAGCCTTGCGAACAGGTTCGACAGCATCACTGCCTTGGCCTAACCCAAGGTTCCCGCCATCAATACCCTTTGATACGGTGACACCTTTAGGTGGCGTTGGCAGAGCATTAATGCGGTCATTCAAATCTTGCTGCGCCTTAACCAAGTCGGCATTTTGTGCCTGGATGGCCTTGACAACATCCATGATCGGATTTAGCGCTTTGGCAATATCGCCACCGAAATCAGCCTTTTGCACCGGTTCTACTGTAGTGGCTGCTTGAACTGGCTGATCCACAGTTGCTACTGGTTGAGGGGATTCTGCTTTCTGGATTGGTTCAGCCACACCTTGCAGTTGCACTGCAGGAGATTGTTGGGACTTTTTGATATCACCCTCATGGTGAGCTTTTTGCAGCGAGGCAATCATTTCGCTTGTTTCTTCTGCGGCCATTTCACGGAAAATTTCAACGCCTAGCGACAGCCAAGTCTTTAACTGTTCTGGCACTGGGCTGTTGTCACCTTCGCTTTCCGCTTCCCACTGAGCATCCTCAACCATCCATGAAATCTCACGAAGAAAGCAGGCGAAATCACTAACGGCATACATGCCCTTCTTGATGTCGGTACTTTCCTGCGTCTTGATCACTGGCTGTTGGTCTGTGGTTGCGGCTGAATTTTCAGCTTTAACAACCGCCTGTTGCGCTTCTTGAGTCATCGCTATCTCCGGATTAATTTCCGGGTCATCCCCGGCCTTGTTAAAGTCCTCGCATTTCCACATCTGGATCACTGCGTTGGGATTGTTTGGTTTATCGACCAGGCTTATCTCGGTGAGACGAAGCCCAGTAATTGTCTTGCCCAACTTGCTCGTTGAGCTACCACCAACTGAGAAGCCTTTGTATACGCCCTGCTGCACTTTTAGTACCGCGATAGGGTCAACGACGCGAGCAGTTATCACCGTTTCACCGGCATCATTCACATAAGCCTCATCGACGGTACCGGCTGCGCTGAGTTGATGCATTTCACGTAAGGCACCTGTTCCCAACGACATATAGTCGGGAATAGCCGCTTGCATTGCCTGTGCGGTGATAACTTCGCCATCCGCGTCTACCGAGCCGTCAGAAGCAATGCCGATAACCGTGATTGTGCCATCGTCGTTACTTTCAACTTTCCGAATGCTGGCAAACTGGCAAACTTTGTTCATAGAAAATTCCCATAAAAAAAGCCTCTGCTATTGCGGAGGCTCGGGTTGTTTTTCATCATCCTCCGGCGGAGGCGTTTCGGGTGGCTGATTTGCATTGTCATCGCCAGAGGCAGCCTGTGTTATCGGGACAAAGCCGGTTGCCGTAGCAAACATTGGCACATCGCCACCGTTAATAGGCTCGAGATTATCCTCTGCCCGAGCTTCGTTAATCGACATGCTGCCGTTGCGAATGCGAGCGTCAAATACCTTCGCACGTTCGATCGGGTCAACCTCTTGCTCAGTCGTCCACTCAAGCACAAGTTCGGGTGCGTTAAAGTGCTGAGCAATAATTCTGTCCAGGAGCGATTTAAGGAAGGAACGAGTGATTTCATCGCCGCGCTGATCTGCAGAGCTTTGCTCCACATCCTGCCCGGCCCTTGTCTGTTGCTTTATCGCCCACTGATTTGGAACATTCAGCGCATAACAGATAATTCTCGCCAGCCATTCGTCGAATGTATCTTGTAGCGCGCCTTCTTTGGTGTTCACTGCGTTAACGCCAGCGGGAACAAACTTGGTTTTCCGTCGTTCTGATGTGTCGCCAGCAAGCAAATCGTTCCAATACGTTTCGAATTGCTGGATTTGTGCGACGGTCCACGTTTCTGGCAGTGTTAGGATTAAATCTGGCGTAGAGCCTTCGGTATAGAACTGGAGCTGATGCAGAGATCGCCGGATAGCGGTATTGACTGTCAGCACCAATTGCTCGACAACTGAATGACCATAAATCTTATTCGTGCGGATGTTGCGAGGCTGATAGATTAACTCGCCCCACTCGTAATCAATCACTGGCAGCCCTTTTATTACCTGCTGGTATGCGGGGCCGACCATCGGAGTGCGTCCGGTCGGGTCAATCAGTCGCTTAATAGTGCTGCCGTCGATTAACTCAAGCCGGTAGACATCACCGCCATTTGTTTTCCACGGGTAGATAGTGGCGGCGTCAATGACAAGCATATCCTCAACCAGCGCACGCGCCCAAGTTGCGAAATCATGCTCGCCGTCGGGAAAGCGAAGAAACCCTTCGATATCCCGGCACTTGCGGTTTGCCTTTTTTCCGTCTCGCGGCTTAATGGCAAACTGGAAGTTATCAACAGCATCCTTTCTCGTTTCTATCGCCAGCCGCAGCACGTCGCAGTTATCAGCCAGAGCTCGTAGTTGTTCAAATGTCGTGAGTTCAGAGCTTCGTGGCCGATAGACCTTGTTGTAACCGACCTGATAATCAAGTTGCCTGCCAAGAACGCCCGCCGCCTCGGGGTTTTGTACCGTGGGCGAAATGCTTTCACCCGGCCCCATGAACGTAGTCGACTGATTGCCCGCTGCCGTCTGATTAATTCCGAACATTGATTTAACAGCGCCGGATACTCGGGCAAGCAGACCTTCTGAAACTGGAACCTTTTGCCCTTCCATGCATTACCTCACACTGCAACGCCAGTAGCTGCATTTCGCCAGACTTTGCCGTCAAAAATGATATTTACACCCAGGGTAACATCAATAAATGTCGCTCCCTTTTTCGGGTTTAAAGGTCGGGAGGCTGTCGCGCCGGACTGAGATGAAGTTGTGCCGGAAGCCGCGTTAATCCAGCCGTTTGCAATAAGGATTGGAGCATCAGAATCAGGGACATCCTGAATGCCCAGTAACGGGTTATATGAGCGACCAAAAATGGTGATCTGCGATTTGGCGTCTGAGGGCGGGTGAAGTCTAGCAGTCATTTATTTGCCTTATTAGCGTAGTAGTCGAGAAGCCCGGTGTTGGCGGTGAATAATTCGGAGAATGAGCGTGAAAGTGAATCTACCTGATCGTCATGCATACCATTTGGGAATTTGCGCATTTCGTCGATCAAATCATCATTCCAGTTGGCTCGCAGCATCATGACATTACCAACGTTGCATTGGGCTGCAAATGGCTCGGCGCGTGTGACTTTATCTCCTGACTCAGGTGAAGAGGTCACGCTATAACCGGCAAGTAGTCTGATGAAAGAGGCCACTTGAGATTTACCAGCTTGCCCTGGGTCTTGAGGGATACTTATCTTTACGCTGTTTCCGTCACGGTCGGCTGTGTTCTTCAGCGTGGACTCTACCTCATGTGGCAGACCACGCATTCTGACAATGTCTCCGATAATGAAGCGCCCATCAGGAAGAATACCCAATTTGCCACCAACCGTATAATCAGGATCAGCGCCAGGCTTAGGAACGCTTGCGGCAAAGTCCCAACCACGAACCCAGCGGACACCAGATGGCACAGCATCAACAATGGGGATCAGGTCAGGTTTGAATGTATTCCCGTCGCCCGGCGATGGCTCTTGCTGATACTGCCCTGCAAATACGTACTCATTTGATGAGCGCATTACCTTAAGGCGTTCAACACTATGCTTCTCAGGCCATAAAGCGGTGTCGTCGTCTTGCAAGGCTTTAAGCTTGATGAGTTCCCAATCCTCGCCGTTGCCGCCATTAATCAGCCAACCCGCCAAATCTCTCTCATGCAATCGCTGCATTATGAGGATAATAGGCGTTTGCGGCGAGTTACAGCGAGATTCCAGGGTGTTCTGAAACCATTCTATAACGCCATTTCGGACGGTATCAGAGCGGGCTTCATCAGCCTTGTGAGGGTCATCAATAACAATCCCGCCACCAAACCCTTCACGAACTTTGCCAGCACCAAAGCCGGTAATTGTGCCGCCAGCGCCGACGGCATACATAACGCCACCGTCAGTCGTTCGCCACTCATCTTTAGCTTGCGAGTCGTCGCGTAATACCACATCAGGAAATATTTCTTGATATTCAGGCGAGCGGACAATTTCACGGATCTGGCTACTATTGTTTGATGCCAATTTGCCGGAATAGCAAGTGTGAATAAATTCGCTATCAGGGTATTTACCCATCGTCCATGCAATGAAAGACACCACGGCAATTTCTGTTTTTGAATAGCGAGGTGGGATATTGATGATTAGGCGCTTGCATTCGCCTCTGTAGACGCGCATCAACGCATCACAGATTATCTTGTGCTGCTTCCCTCGCAGCCATTTAAATTTTTTGCGTTGAAGGAACATCCACCGCGTAAAGAAATAGAGGTCTTCACGCGCTGCCAGTATCGCCGCCTGACGTTCCTCTGGCGTGAACTGGCGCATAGCTATACCTCATCAATTATTCCCTTTAGAGCCTCGCGTAATTGCTCAGGAGTAAGCTGTGTTTGCGTTGTCTTTATCGGGCCGCCATCCTTGCCTGTGTGCTCAATCTTCTGCCGGTTGGTATAAGCCTCTCCAACCTCTTTTGCCGCCTGCTCCAAGAGCTGAGCCGCCATGGCTATATTCTTCATGCCTTCAGCTTTTGTCGCCATGCGATCAAGCGCCCGCAGCCTATAGGCGCGACTGGCGATCGGTATGTCTGAAATTTCGTTCTGGAATCGTTCGCGGGTACTTTTAAATAACTCAACCCACTTAGGGGCCAACCCAACACCTGCAGCCTTTGTAGGGTCGTGAGATGCGGCCTGCTGACGAGTAATGTCAACGGAGAATTCTTTCTTTACCGACTCGACGATCTGCGAAGGGGTATCGAAGCATGCCAAGCCCTGAACGATGAAGGCTTTCACTTCTGGTTTCAGTGATGCCATATTTCATCATCCGTATTTAACAGTATTAAAATTATGCCAACTTCAGCAGGCACGTACCGCACGCTCTCGCAATGTCGATTCCCGCGACCTCTGGTTTGTTTTTCGCAGCGTCAATCATCTCCTGGACTTCAACGCTCGCACCGTATCTTCGAACAACGCCAATAAATTCTTCAACGTCGTGACCCCTCATTGCCAATACCGGCTGACCTTCTTTGTTGAATTTTGGCGCGCCGAATTCATCCTTGGCCTGGCCGATGTGATAAAGCTCATGCTCGACCAGTGCGCAGAATTCAAGGTCAGTGCACTGAGAACAATAGTCTGCTGCCAGTGTGATGATGAATTTCGGCACTTCACCGAACCACTCATGCATCTGCTGCTCCATTCTGGCCTTCTGCCAGCCACCGACACGCATTGCCACTTGCTCGGCTTGACCTAGCACAGTTCTACCCTGCTTTTCGAATGCCGACGATGCCCACATGATTTTTATGTCGGCTTCAATCAGGTGGGCATGGTCTTCGTTATAAAGCGGACCGTCTTCATCAAGAATTTGTCCGTTAACCCATTCAAGAACTTCGGGCGCAGGAAAGACTCGATTGTAAAAATGAAATCTGCCAGCAGGGTCTAATGATGGCATCGGTCTTTTGATAGAATCAGTCATTTTAGAATATCCTGCTGGCTAGTTGAGTATTACCCTCGGCAATTTCATCACCACCACCTAAGGATTCAATATGTTTATTCTGTCAAAGGCACTCTATGAATGCCTTTTGCAGAATTTTATAAATTACGCCACAGCAGCTACTGTGCCATCATATTCTGAGTTATCTCCCACTACAGCAGTAGTCGATGCCAAAGCATCAGATGTAGGGTCTGTGCTGCCCGGGAACAGTGCAGCGATTGAGGCTGTCACTGCATCAGCCAAGCCAACGGTTTTGGCTTCAGTGATTTTGCTTACGATCAGTGCTGTCACATCTGCGTCGGTAATCGCAGATTTTAGTTCGTCGGTGGTTACATCTGTCATTTTTAACTCCTGAATTTAAGGCAATAAAAAACCGCCCGGAGGCGGTTAATTATTACTTACCAGATAATTGACTATTGTTTGCAGATTAACAGGTCCACCATTTAGGCTTACTATTCCATCTTTCAATCTGTATTTATCGTGGATTGGCTGTAAATCATATTCTATCTGTGTCACTTTAAATGCAGATTCAGTTTCATTGAATTTGTACTCTATAACCTTCCCTTCCCCTTCACGGACTGTAACAAGGTCGTGAGGACTACTTTCTCCAAGGAATATTTCATATTTAAATATGTCACCATTCTTTCTTGTAATAAGCACTGTTCGCACTAAATAGTTCATGGTTTTCTCCAGCATTGGGCGTGGTTAAAATCTAACCAAAAAATATTTCATTTTCAACACTGGATGGAAGCTCATTATCAGAGCCACTAGGAGAAGTGAGTGGCTCTTGTAATGGCTTACAGGTACTTGTCTTTCAACGCTACCAGTTCGGCTTCGGCGTCTGCACCTAGCACCTTAATGCCATGCTCAACGAATGCAACAAACGCTGCTACCTCAGCTTCTGCTTTGGCTTTGAATTCGGCCAGTGCGGAAGTGGTCACAGCTGCGGCGGCAGTCGCAACGGCTGCCTCTACCACAGTTGAGGTATCAGCTACTGGCGCTGTCACTACTGCGGCAGCAGGCGCTACTACTTCGGCACTTACAACAACTGGCGCTACTACCTGTGCTGAAGTGTCTGTTGCTACGGCTGCGGCAGCGGGAACAGCTGCTGCGGGCTGGGTGACGTCTACTACTTGGTCGGTCATGGTAACTCCTGATGATTGGGGTTCAGCCGTGGCGGCTGGGGTGTAATAAAGACCTTTCAGCCATTCGAAAAATTGCTTAATCATTTCTGTCTGGCCTCTTCGATTTGTTTAATGCCGTCAAGTTGGCTGTTGCAGTTTTGTATGTCGGTCAGCAGCAACTCATTCCACAGTACGCTTGCGCCGTAGGTAATGGGGTCACTTGGTGGCGGCGACGGCTGGCACTGCTGAAGCAGACTTGCCGGAATTGGTGTTACCGGAACCTGTACGTATTGCGTTGTAGTGTGTGAGCAGGCTGTCAGCAGCGGCAGAAGGAATATTAACCACAGAGCACGGCTCTTTTTGAAGAACGGTCTGAATAATGACCTGCTGCGCCTGGCTGGCCGCTTTGTTATTTTTCTGGTCATTTAGCGTGGCTCCGGCAATCGTGTTGAAAGTGTTTACTGCCAGAGCCTGAGAGCTCGTAACGAACTCGGCTTCGTTCTTTTGCTGAACAGCGGTGGTGAGTTGGTCGGTGATTGATACCGACTTTCCGTAATAGTGGAAAGCAGCCCACATCAACAGGGCAATAATCATGAAGATGATTGCTGTCATGGCAACGGCGATTTTGTTAATCATGGCAGCCAATCCCGTATCACTTCAGCCCACATCATCCCAAGGAAGAAGGCATACCAAAATCGCCAGTTAAAAAATGTCGAGGTTACGCACAATATGGTATAAGCGATAAACATCAAGCGCCTCCCATCAGGCAAACCTGCCTGTCAATCTCGCGCCGGTTGATCAGCCCGCGATTACGCTGCTTGTTCACGTAGACCCACTTACGCAGATCGTCGCAGGCTTCCACAGTCTGACCAGCGTTCAGGTGGCGCAGCAGTGATGAATGCTTGAATGAGGTAACGCCGACGTTATAGGCAAAGGAATAGAGTGCGGCGCGGGTGTAGTTATCAATGGGGACCTTGACGGCCGTGTCCACAGCCTTTTTCACCGGCACCAGATGTTTAACCAGCAGGGCATCGCACTCTTTGTCAGAATAGTATTTCCCGGGAACAACGTCTGAGCCGGTGATGCCGCTACACACCGTCCACACACCACCGACGTCACGATAGGGTATGCTTTTTTGCCCCTCAACCCCTTCTGGCCCACCGAGCAAGGCAATAACAATTGTCAGCGCAGTAGCCCCACTCAACTTCACTAACTTGCTCTTAAGCTCGGGTGACATAGCCATTTAGTTACCTATATTATCCATGACGCCTTTAACTTCTTCAGCAACATGAGCAGGGTCCATGGTGGCATTGTTTTCTCGACCTGCCAGGTATGAACGAAGGATCTCAGTACGCTTAATGTCCTCATCCTCTTTTGTTTTCAGGGCGCGTTTGTTGTTTCGGTATGAAGCAAACGACAATAGCGCGCCGAGAACCGCACAGAGGACATAAATCCATTGCTCTGTTGTCAGGCCCGCAGCACTGGCTACGGCCGTAACCGAAGCCCAGAAATGCGTCCAAAATCCGTCACTCTGTTGATTCATCTTCATGGTCTCCACCTCCAACGGTTGTTGGCTGTGTGCTTGTAGTCGAAAGGATTAGCGCCGGAATGCAAGTAGACATGGAGTCATATGAGGGTGAGCACTCGGCGCTAAATTTGGCACAAAAAAAGGCCCACCGAAGTGAGCCTTAAGAAATTGATATTTTTATCGTTTTCAGTTAAATAATGCTTGCCTTAATATATAGGTGCACCTATAATCATTACATCAGCAAGACGCTGAAAACGGGAAGGCCCCTACCGAAGCAGAGGCCAACATGAGGAAAGGGTTATGATGAAATTAATCATCATTCTGATTGTTCTCTTAGTGATTAGCCTGCCAGCTTACTAAGACAGTCAGAAGGAGGGGAGAAATCCCCTCCACCCTAACCCCAATAATTTAGGCTTATTTTATGGCTAAGTCAATTTCAGAAATTCAGCAGAAAAGCGATGATAAGCGCGGTGTTCGCTCAAAGGGCTACAAACTGCCAGTAACGACAATCGAGCTAATCGAGGCTCTGTCTAAGCAAGCTGGGATTGCCCAATCAGCTGTTATCACTAAAGCCGTAGAGCTGCTTTCCGAAAATTTGAAAAAGTAACCTAGGTAGGCAGAGGGAACTGCCTGAATCAGTAATGCAAAAAGCCCCGACCGGTTAAGATCAGGGCTTTTTTATGTTTTACCGCTCTAACAAGTGCAGTAACCCACTGTTAATGGCAATTTACCCCAGCTTTCGGAAAAAGTAAATAGCTTACGACAATTTTGTGAGCTATTTTTTGCATCGCTATTTAGTTACGCGACTCAGGACCACTTCAGCCCATGATTCTTCTTTCTCAAGGTGAGTGATCAGCGTGTCATAGAATGGTTTTATTGACTTATCCCATGTTGCCGCGCTGAGCGTATCTGTGAATGCGCATATTGCCCGGTAAGTATCAGCAGCTGGCACCCTATCGTAACCTCGGCCAAGACATCTCCTGCAATTTTGCTTTACTGGCACCCCTTGTAATTCAGTTTGCTTTTGGTCAACAGAAACGCCCCTTCCACGGCAGTCACGGCACGCAACCGACACCGACCCCTTGCCATTGCATTTAGTACACAATACCCGCGTCGGCGCACTGTATGGTCTTATTTTCCTGTCTCTCGCCGTGGCTTTTTTATCAGTGGTGAATCCCTCGCCTTTACAGCAAGCGCACTGCTCTACCCCTGACGCGCTTCGGCAATAATCTTTAAACGCGAAAGTTGCGAGCATTTGCACTACTTTAACTTTAACCTTGGGGTCAAGCTTGCGTAAGGCGGCAACCTTGTCGCAATGCTTCATCCCGTGCTGCACCAACAATTTAACAGCTCTCTTTGAATCTTCAGGACTAAGGCCTAACTTCCCCAAGAAGGCCTTAAATCCTAACTCTGCTTGTGACTGGCATAACCCAAAAGCCCCTAAGACATCAGAACCAGAAAGCGTCTCGCCAGTGCAACGTGGTGAGTCAGTGAACGACTGAGTTTTACAGAAGAAATATTTTGTCGCCGATTCGAGATTCATTTCTTTCTCCGCTTCGTTATTCGTGCAGGGCTAGAGGGGTAACTCGTTGGGATTTTGTATTCGGGTTCGGCTTTGATGGGTTTGAAGAAAGAGAGGATTAAAACCAGAATGGGCATTCCATACCTCCGTGTTCAGCGATAACTGCTTTGTAAGCGCGCAGAACGTGTCTATTTGCGCCATAAAGGGTTATCTGAAAAGTAAGTCCAGTATCCATATATTTACGGACAGGTGCAGAATGCAGGCCTGCTTCAGCAATGCGACGTGCACGATTGAGTTGCCAGAACGGACCGGTGATCAAAATACGGGAGCCTTCACCTTCACAGATATGAACTATTTTCATGCTGCTTCTCCGATTTGTTTAGGTTTAGCGCTTAGGGATTTTAAAGTTGAGTATTTAATTGCAAACAAATGGGCCCTAATCCTTATTTTGGTAACCTCCAATTTATGCCTGTGATGTTTTAGCTTCCAAGGAAACCAGACAAGCAGGACAAGTGCCCAGATAATCGCCGTCAACACCATGTCAATTGTCATGCCGCTTCTCCGAGTTGTTTAATGAGGTCTCTGGTTTTCTGCCTGTAACGCGCTCTAAGCACTTCAAGTTCTTCGCGGGTGTATCGGTGGGGGGTGTTGTTGTTTTCGAGCATCTCGACACGCTGAAGGCCGATTTTTGCTATGAGATTAATGCGGTAAGGGCCTATTGCACCTGACTGATACACGTTGCAGGCAGCGCATTGGCTATGGCAGTTATCTTCATTGAACCTAAGATGCGTGGCCGCCTTTGTTGTCCTGTAATGCCCTGCGTGGTAACTCACTGCTGATTTGCTCCCGCAGCTGATGCAAACCTCTCCATCCCGAGCGCGAATAAAGTCGTTAAAAGCTCTCTGGGTCATATCTATCCAGTGGCTCAATGGCTTTGAGTCGGCTTTTCGTTTTTTCCACTCTTTGCTTTGGGCTGCAGCTTGTTTATCAGCTTCAACTTTCTTGCCGTAAACAATCGAGCACTGAGGGCTGCAAACTTTTTGAGTGGTAGACCAGGGGAGGAATTCTGTTTCACAGATTGGGCAGGTTTTGGGTTTGCGGGGCTTCGGCGGCTTTGTGCCTTTAGCCATTTTCTTTCTCCGCTTTGTAGATGCCAATATTCAGTTCATTCAGCCTGAATTGGGCGGTCTTAATTCTAGCTCGGCAGTTCACCTCTTCACGTTTGACTTTCTCTAGCCCTTCTCGATGATCCTTTATTTCTTGACGTAGGCTTTTAAGCTCCCACTCGATCTTCGCCTCTCCAGATGCACGAGCATTAATCCAGTCGAAAGCATCTACTACAGCTCCACAGCGCCTGCATGTTAGTTGCCTTAGGAAATCATCGACCAAAATGTTTACATGATCACAGCGATAAGGTGCATCTTTCGGTTTATCCGCTTTGACTAAATTCAGCTTTTCTTTGATGTCAGAATTAGCCTCAAATCGCTTTGTAAATGCCAGCACGTTGTCGCTATTATCCAACTCACTTTCATCACTCATTATCTCTATTCCTCTCTACGTCATATCCACACATCGCCCACCAGTTGGCACAATCCTCACAGGCGTAAACCTCATCATCGCTGAGTGGCGTTCCGCAGCCTTGGCATACTGGATCATCCATCAAATTGCCCTCCCCAGAGCGCTCTGCCATATCCTGCTTTGCGTTGGCTCATGTTTTTCAGTTTCCAGAAATACGCACACGCACCAGGATTTAAAATCTGGGTTAAGTGTCGTTTCGATTGGGATATTGCGAGATTTGTAATGCTTGGTGAGGGCTTCTACTTCTTCGGAGGTGCAATTAGGATACCGAAACCAACTCTTTTTCATTAAGCCCCCGACACCAATAAGCGCATGTTGAGATGGGAATTCCTGTTTCCGCCACAATTTTGCGGAAGGATTTTCCTTCTTTTCTGAGCCTCAGAACCTGATTGACTGATGCCATGGTATGCCGGTTATAAGGTTCTCGTCTGAAACAAATCCCATTCCGACTTGCAAAGCACATCAGGGCGGCTTTAGTTCTGTTTAAGGCGTCTGCAATCTCCTGCGGTGAATACTTCCCGACCATCTCTTTTATCTTCCTGATATCGCCGGTGGTGTATTCCCGCTTATAGACTTTTTTGGTGTGTGTCTCTGGCTGATAGTCATCAAAACGCCGTTGATGATCACATGCTCTTTCATGCCTTTATCGTTGATGTACTTTTTGAGGGTCAGGCGGCTTATACCTAACTTCCGCGCCAGGTCAGACTGATTGCCTCGGGTTTTTACTAACAGCTCTGGAATTGTTTCAATAATATTTGTCATGCTGATCTCCTCGCGGCCATTACGCGCAGTAGAGGTAGTAATAATTTGCTGTTTTCTTTGCATTCTTCGAAGATGGTATTTATCCCTGAAGGCCTGTTTTCATTGAGATAACGGATTTCACATTTACCGCGGCGTTTAATAACACGCTGGCTTCTCGCTACACGCATTGCTTCGCGTTGCAGATCTTCCGTACCTTTCTCGCGGTAGTGCGCTTAATTAAGCCAATATCTGGTATTAGCGCCTGCTCCGCTGCGGAAAATATCCCCCAACGCAAGCATTCGACGAATAAGAAGATTGGCTCCGCTGCGCCCTAGATTGCACACCTTTTCCGCTTCACGCCCCATGACCCCATTGTGAGTGGCCACGTGCTCCTTGAATGCTGCCCGGCGTTTATAAAAAAGCTCTTTGCATTCTGAATTCATGCTGATTTCTCCTTGCCTGCCTGCTGATCCATCAACTGATTGGCGTGCTGCCGAACCTGGCAGTTATCGCAAAGATCGAGAAAGCCAGCGGCATCTTTAGATTGTCCGCATCGTTTATCGTTGCCGTGGGGATTGAGGTGTATTCCACATCCCACAGTGTATGGCTTGGTTTTGAGTATCATTTTGACCTCAGAAAAATGACTGGAGCTGTTGGAGGGTGTTTTGGTGAGTCGTGCTACCAAAAACGTGTTTTATGGCGGCGTTTATCATCGCGTTGTAGCAGCGTTCGAATTCGTCCGGTTCCATGTTCGCGTAAGCCAGGCTCTTAGCCCTCACCTTGGTTTCGCCTTTGATGGTTGTGACCACGTCGAAAAAGCCAGCGAGAATAGTCAGGTTTTTCCTGAACTCCTCTTTCTGGGTGTATTCGTCAGTAAATTCATAACCTGAGTTTTCTGCTGACCAGTACTCGAAGCAGAAATTGAAGAAGGCAAACATCTTTCGGTGAAAAGCAGGGTTTCGAGTGAGCTTGATTTCGGCGGTGTACTGCTCGCCGTTTTTGAACTTGGTTAATCGCGGAAGGTCATGATCGAAAGCTGGAACAAAAACGCCACCGGCATTCTTGACCATTTCGATTTGCATCGGTTACCTCGTTTTATGCGTAACTCCCAAACCACCAACCGTCTGCACGTTGTGTGAGCGGAAAGGACTTTTCCGTCTCAAGCCTTGGCAGAACTTTTCGTGCAACAATGCCGTCCAGTGCAAACGTGCCGCGAGTCATTCTGATCCAGTCGTCAGAGGGTTTAACCAAAATTTCCTTCGCCTTCTCGTTCAACACAATCTCAATAAATTTACTTTCGCCCGTCACGGCCTGAGTAACAAAACAGACAGAAAGGTCACCGCTGAGCCGAATGGTTATCTCAGGGGGATATTGGTATTGAGTTTTAGGCATGAGGGTTACTCCGGTTTAGGTGCTGCGGCTATCATTGCGGCCCAGCATAATTCTGCACAACAAGCTGCCTGTTGGCACCCGCTCATGGCTTCAAAATCCTCATCATCGTCTTCGGGTGAGGACTCAGAACCTTGGATTACCATATCTTCCGTTGGTTCTTTTGGCACCAACACCCAGCCATCCGGTAGTTGCGGGGTAGTCGGCATGGTGAACTTGCCGTTAATGCAGGCTGCACCTCCTTTTGTCATGATCTCTGCCAAATACAATCCTGGCTCTAATTCTGGATCATAATGGTCTTGGTCAATGCCTGTTATTAGTGGATGATCATACAGAGGTTCAAGTAGATAATTTTCCTCTTCGCTTGCTCTCTCTGCCCACTTCTTATCATTAGAAAGATAGCCGCCAACTCTCCAGGCTGTAGGCTTAGCTTGCTTAGCTGCTAGCGCTATCTTGGAAAGGTCGGATAACTGAACCATTGAAAGCGAGCCAAAATTTTCATACTCAATCAAATCTTCAAGGCGTTCTACAGTAAAGTTATCGAGTGGGTTATTCATTTCTCGGCATCCTTCATCATGAGGAAAACAATCATTGCGGCGCGTAGGGGGTTTTTATCAACAGCATAAACCTCTTTGTGCCCGCTTTGGCTTGCCATAGGCCCAGCCTTTACAGACTCGCGGTAATCGATATTTATTTTGTTTTCCTGAATAATCGGCCCCGCGTCCCCCCATGATTTGCAGGGGTCGAATTTAAATTTATTTTTAACGCGTTCTCCAATATCGTAACGCCGGTACTCACCTACAAAAATTCCATCACCTAAATCTTTTGCGCCAAGATTCAACGCAACTTCACGGTTAATCTCAAAATCACTCATTGCTGAATAGTCTTTCATTACACACCCCACTTAGCCACGTAGTCATGCTGGCGAAGATAGGCATTCACGACCTCTTCACTGTGCCTCAACATTTCTTCACGCTTCGTGTCATCATTGACCAAGTTCAACCAGTCAAAATCTTCATCAGCGTAATGATCTATTACGAGATAATCTGATGTTGTGATTTTCATCATGCTGCCTCTGATGGTTTTTTGATTTTGTTACGCAGGTCAGAGAACCCCTTCTTGGTTGAATCAGGAAGAGTCTCGCCATTTTCTTTGCTTTTTTCTTCGGTGTTGCGGATCCAGTCTTCAAGCAATTCATCTATCGAGCGCATGCCGTGCCTTTGATTTGAACTCATGGCATTTCCTTAGAATTCGGCTTTTGAATAGCGGCCTTTGGAGGGAACTCGTTCTGCTGAAGCGTTAGCTGCTTCTGCCTGGTCTATTTCATTGAAATGTCCGTTTCGGAAAGACTGGTAGATTGTCCCTGTCTCGCCGTTCCTGTTTTTCCCAATGATGACTTCGGCAATTCCTTTGGCGGGACTGCTCTCGTTGTAGTACTCATCGCGGTAAAGCATTGCAATGATGTCAGCATCCTGCTCTACGTCGCCTGAGTCGCGAAGGTCTGAGTTAATCGGCCTTTTATTCGTCCTTTCCTCAACCTTTCTAGAGAGCTGACTGAGGGCGATTACCGGCGTTTTAAGCTGCATAGCCATAAACTTTAAGTTTCTGGAGATATGGCCGATTGCCAGATCATTACGCTCTGCCTTGGGTTTTTTAATCAGGCCGAGATAGTCAACGAAAATAGCTTTCAAGTGTGGGTGTCTTCGTTTGTGTGTTTCAGCTATGGCCCGAATTTGCTCAATTGAAAGGTCAGTAGCGTCAACCATCCAGATATCCTTTCCGGTCATTTCTGCGACACCGTTAGATATCCTGGCCCAATCTTCATCGCGCAATTCTTCAGGATTTTTCAGTTTCCGAACTGACAGGCCGCCCGAACCGGCAATGTTCCTCTCGGTGATTTGCCCCGAGGTCATTTCCATGCTGAACATCAGAGCACCACCGCCATCATTCGTGACACCGCGAAGCATGCTCAATGCGTACTCCGTTTTCCCCATTGATGGGCGAGCAGCAAGTATCATCATGTCGGTGGGGTTGAGTCCGCCAATTTTCTTATCGAAGGTTTCCATGCCGAACTTTACAGTTTGCGCATGCTCGCTGCCGTTTTGTCGGGCTTCCAGATCCCCAAGGTAATTATCGAGAAGGTCCCTCATGTGAACCGGAACAATCATGGTTTGATCAGCTGTAATCTCGCTCAACTTCGCAACCAGAGAGGTGACAATCAAATCAGACTGCTCAGGATTGCGTGACTGCTCGATATCACGATGAGCTTCACCGACAATTTCAATCACCTTGCGCTTGTGCCAGGCTTTACGTACCAGATTGGCGTAACCTTTGAGGTTGGCACTGCTCCAGTTGTTTTTACCGGCCTCTGCGAGATTGGCGAAACTATCTCCCCCTAAAGCATCACTGATCATGATCAGGTCGATGATATTTTTGGTGAGTGCTTGACGTTTAATTTCAACATATGCCGCACGATAGGCCGGAATGCTAAAAGCTTCTTCAGGAAGAAAAGATAAAACCTCATAGGCGTCTGGGCTTGCTCCGCCATTTAACAGGCTTCCAATCACCTGCCCCTCTAAATCCTGTGCGTTCATAAACTGCCTTCCCGGGTCCTGGTTAGTGTTTTGCTTCTCAGCAGGTAATCAAAATCGGCTTTCCAGCCAGACTCACTTTCACCAAAGTAAAATGGCTTGGCAGTCTCAGCGAACCGGGTGAAGTAAGCCGCACAGGCTTCGACAGTCTGGTGTCTCATCTGCTTCCAGATCCGCTGAATGCCGCGTTTTCTTTCGTCGTTCAGCGATTCAGCGAATGGCAATCTTTCAGCCAGGGCTTCGTTGTATGCGTCCATGACGGCTTGGTAGGGGATGGGTGGGGATTTTGGTTTGCGCTTCGTTGGAGTTTTCACACTTTCAGCACCACTCGTCAGAGGGGTGTGTATTTCTTTTCTTTCTTTCTTTTGTATAGTTTCTTTTGTGTTTAGCTGAGTTGGCGAATACCCATTAGCCACTTCAGCTAACCTTTTATTAGCTAAGTTGGCTAATGTTTCGCTAACTTGGCTAATGTCGTTATTCCAGTCAGAAACCACCTTATTTATGCCGATTTGATTGCCTGAAGTGATGATAATATTCATGGCAATCATTTCGTTTTTGGCGGTGCACACATGAGTGTGATGAACGCCGGTCATAGCTGATATTTGGGTGTTAGTAATCCGGTCAGTCTTCTTGCCGAATCCGTAGGTTTTGCGCATAACCGCGAGAAAAACTTTAAGCTGCCTAGCCGTCAAATCTGCGCACATGACGGCCTCTAGAAGCTCATTAGCCACGCGGGTATACCCATCATCGGTATCTGCCACACGACGCTCCTGCCCTCCTCCTTCAGAGGGGAATTGAAGTATTTCTGCTGTGCTCATGATGGGCTCCCTCCCTCCTCTCCCAGCACCCAGCGGAGAGCCGTGGCATACTCGCCGGTGGCCTCCTGAAGAGCCGCTGTGATTTCCTTGCGAGACTTGAGTTTTGGTTTTGCATCACCCATCACCTCGCGCTTCCTGCGCACCTTCTCGCGACCTTCTGCACCTTCGCCCGCCTGTTTCAGTTCTTGCACCTTCTCGCGTTGCTGATCGGGTGTCAGTCCTGATAGCTTCCTGGCTTCCTGAAGAGTCACATCACCGGCCTCAATAGCGTCCTGAACAGCTTGAGGGCTGTCCAGTAATGCCAGGGTCGAGCGAACTGTCTGCAACGAGCAGCCAAACAGGAGAACGAGGTGATCTTCGTCGTGGCCGCGTTCAAGCATGGAGGCCATCTTCTTGGCCCGGCCAATCGGCGAATCCGGCTGATGGATCTCGTTTTCGCTGACCATATACTGCGACATACGAATAGCCGAACCACGTTTCACATAGCCAGGGACCAATAGCGGGTCTTTACCTTGCTCAACAAGACGCCTATTGGCCTCTCGTGCATGCTTGACACGCTGGCGGCCCACAACAACACAAGTCTTGCCCATTTCTGGGTCTTTCCAGATGATGATTGGCTCAAGCACACCCAGCTCCATGACGTTCAGCACCATAGACTCCATTAAAGGCAAATGGATGCGCTCGTCGTAAAGTGGGTGTGCAGGGTCATCAACCAGGTGGAGAGCGTGAGGGTCAAAATTCAGGAGATTGGTTTTACCGCTGGCTCCGTATGCTTCCGCTGAGTTCTTAGCCACGATATGCTCCTTTCAAGTTGAATTTTGGTTTTGTATTGTTCATAATTACTCCTGTGGATTGATCCAGTATTAAAAGTCCATAGTTACTTGTTCAGAGTCCTCGTCCGTGCCAGCGGTCGGGGACTTTTTCATTTGCAGGATTAAAGCAACTTGCTTAGCCAGTCTCGCCAGATCATCGTCAACGACTCCCCATTCAAGAACGGCAAGTAACATGCTCATCTTCGGTATCAGGCTTTCCTTCCAGCGTGATATCTGTGATTTATCTACCCCAATGGCAGCGCCAACTTCGACGACTCCCCTGAGAGCAATTTTGTTAAGCAACTGGCTCTCTATCTGACGAGCCTTTTTGCGAGTGTTTGCAATGTCCATGCGTAATACTTCCTTTGCAGGTTGATTATTTGTGTGATCAACCCGTGGGATGATCACTATTGTTATTGCTCCTGAGTTCAGAGAGCGGCTGATTTTTAAAGAGCGATGATTCTATGCTGCTAACGTCTTGGAGCTTGGAAACGGTTTAAGCTCTTGTGCTTCCACTCGACCGTCGTCATGGACGATGACAGTGATTTTTCGTCCTAAGGCCAGAGCCTTGCTAATTGCACTTTGGCGGATACCAAAAAGCTCAGCTGTTTTCTCTTGGCCTTTGATGGACACGAACTCTTGAAGCGAGATTCTTTCCATTAAGGTCTCCTTGTGTATTAGACCTTGATTATCACCATTAGTAATGAATATGTCAACACTATAGGTGATTGGAGGTTATCTCCGCCGGTGATAAATTTATCGTATGAAAAAAAAGCCGTTAACGACTGAGCAACTTGCAGATGCAGCCCGACTCAAGTCGATATTTGATGAAAAAAAGAAAGACCTTGGATTGTCTCAAGAGACCATTGCAGAGTTGATGGGTATGGGGCAAAGCGGGGTCGCACAGCTATTGAATGGATCTAATGCCATCAACACCACTCACGCAGCGCAGTTCGCTAAGATTCTTGGCATAAAGGTTGATGAATTCAGTCCTTCTTTGGCCGCGGAGATTGCGGAAATGTATGAAGCAGTCGCTCAGAATGGAGCGGCGATACCAAAATACTCATACCCGCTCCTTACTGATGTGCAGGCGGGGGCATTTGCTTCAGTAGGATCATTTCATGAGGCTGACGCTAAGGTCTGGGTGGACACTACTAGAAAGGCCAGCAGAGACGCATTCTGGCTTGAGGTGTCAGGTCACTCAATGACAGCTCCACCTGGAAGCAAACCTAGCTTCCCTGAAGGAATGCTAATTCTTGTTGATCCTATGGAAGATGTAGAGCATGGAGATTTTTGTGTTGCTGGGATTTATGGCGACTCAGAGGTTACTTTTAAAAAGTTCGTACGAGAGGATGGCAAGCCGTGGCTTGAACCACTGAACCCCAATCCGCGCTATCAGAGCTTAGAGTGTAACGAGCACTGCCGAATAATTGGAAAGGTAGTCAAGGCTCAGTGGCCTGAAGAAACGTTCGGGTGAGGTCGCAGAGATGCTGCATGAAGTTGAGATGATGCGCGAAACTTGCGTGATAAGTAAGCACTGGAATTACAGACATATACCTAATCGATAATTTTTAAGAATATTGGGTTGAATGTTTCTTCCCTTATGCCGAAAAAGGTAATGTGCTGAAAAAAGCTGACAATAAAGAGCAGTAAAGATATGTATGTTTCATCACTAGTATTACCACACAACGTAAAGAATGATTTTTAAGTGCTGTGTTACTTGCTGGTTCGCAGATTTTGCGTACACTTACAGCATTCAACTAAAGGTTGATAACTAAGTGAGGACAACTATGAAACATTCTACTAAGCGTTTTCTTCGCGCTGTAGGGTCTATCATTGATTTAAGCCCTTCAGGTAATTACAGCGAATATAGACAAGTTACTGCTGACAACGAATCCATCGGTTCCGATTGGAAGATTGCTGGAGACTATCTAAGAGGCGCTGTTATAGAAAATGGGCAGAAGAAAACCACCAAGAAAAACCACTGCAAGCCAGCAACCACCTCTTGTTAATCAGCCAACAGTAAACTCTGGCAGAGTAATTGATGGAAAAACTGAACTACTGGTAAATGAGATAGCAAAAAACCCTCAAGCACTGGAACGACTTTTTAGCCGTCCAGAAACGGCGGGGTTTATGATGCAGATATCTCATCATCGCTCAGGCCCTCTTCCTGACTCTGAAGAACTTGCGAGGTATGAAAAAATATCTCCCGGCTTCGCTAAAGAAATCATGGGAATGGCAAAAGATGAACAGAAGTTCAGGCATTCTCAAGGAGAATCGTCACTTTCTGGAGCCATCTGGAAAGACAGGATCGGTCAGATTTTTGGATTGGTTTGCGTAATCATTTTCTCATATATCGCCTACAGCATGATTGAAAAAGGAGCTTTCGGCTGGGCAACGACGCTACTTGGTGTAGAGTTGGTTGCATTGACGAGTGTTTTTGTTTTGGGAAGGAAAGACAAAACAACAGAACAGAAAGCACCAACTAAGAGAAAATAACAATTACCCGGCCACCAAGCCGGGTTTTTTGTACCTGTAATTCGCTAAATCCTCCCATCCCCACCAATTCATCACACCTAAACGCAGGTGCGATGAGTCACGCCTGAAGAAAAATTAAAAATAAATCCTCTTTTAAATCATCTTCATAATCACCATTAGTAATTTATTATCACCAATAGTGTTGACTATAAAATTACTATTGGTGATACTTGCTCCATCGAAACGAAACATCGATGTGGCAGACGGAACTATCAGCCACGCCAGACATGATGTCAGGCTGCTTATTTAACAATATGACTTCTCCTGAACTCAGGAGACCGAAAGTGCTTCGGAGTGACGTGAATTGCAGCGTGAAAAAGCGCAACCGAGGAGATCAGCGTCTCGGCTCGTCACTTCCAAGCACTTACTGAGGAACAAATTATGAACTCAAAGCAAAGGTATAACGCACGTCGCATGACAGCTCACAACGCAGCGAAAGCAGCTGAGGCGAGCAAGTACATCAAGTTAGAAAAGCGTGTCGCTGTGAGCCTCTCAGGCTGCTCTGCGCGGGTCTATAAAGCAATAACGCTGATTGAGTACAAAGCTAAGCCACGCAGCAAGCCTGAGCCTGATTACGGCTCGATATGCATACCAGATGTTGCACGATTCGCAGCTGGCCACCGTAAATCAGCAGAAAAAGTAACAGCGAGGTGATTCATGCCAATTGACCACGGTGTCCTGAATCTTCCGCTGGCGAAGCGCGGCAACTTCCACAAAGAGTTAGACGACCACCTAGAAGCCGAAAGCCGACGCAAAGAGGATGCGCTATACCTCCGGAAAGCGGAGTTCAACAAAGCCAAGGAAGAGGCCAAGCGGCTTTATGCACTGATAGATGACAGCCTGATAAAGGCCGAAGCAAAGAAACGCGGCATGAAAGTAGGTGAATTCAGAGAAGTGCTGATGTCCATTCGCGATAGCCGACCAAAACAGGCCCCGGTAGCTTTTGCAGCACTCACAGTAACAGCTCGATAAACACTTAGCGGAGTAGAGAAAATGAATCCACGCCCAAAAAATCCACGTACCGGAGACATTAGAATAAGAATAACAATAATGAGATTGGTTCAAGGTGAGTACGGTCGCCGCTGGTTTCACCGGTTTAAGCATCACGAAAGCATGTTCGACCGCGCACCGATTTTTAAGCATTCATTAGTAATCAACAAGTGACTTTACCCTGCGCCTACTCAAAAAGGGCGCATGAATAAAGTCTCTTTAACCGGCACCAACCTATCAGCTTCGGCGATGACGGGTTGTGACGAGCCTACACTCCACGGCGACTATAGCCACGGGCACGTAACCAAGGGGGAGATAATGTGAATCGTAACGCTGGCGAGCGAATACGCACAGTGTTCTTTGGGGTGTGGTGAATGCGCAGGCTGATGCGCGAGTGTAAGACCTGATGGGTAGTAGATATCGCTGGATGTAATCGGTTGAGTAAGCACGTTGCTAATCCAGCACTGACCCAATAAACGACTTGTGAAACCTTCGCCCCGGTGAAACTCCGGTGTCAACTAGCGAGTCGCATAGACATGCCGGAATATTTCAGTACCGGCCACCACACCACCAAAGAGCATCAACAACGAGCTGCCAATAGGCGGCTTTTTTTACGACTGAATATTGAGAGGTAAGTATGGCCTGTAAATGTTTCAAAGAAATCGAAGAAAAAATGGATGCTCGTATGCGGAAGCATTACGGCGAAAATGCAGCTGAGATTGATGAGTCCAGCTTCGCCAACCAGGTTTACCTCTTCGAGAAGGGTGATTTCTGTAACGTCATGCTTCCATACCTGTTCCGATTTTATAAGCGCAAGAAAAACGGAGACCTTGAGCAGCGGCTAACGAACGGCGACACGAAAGTCGCCATTAATTATTGTCCATTTTGCGGCACCAAGTTTGAGGGTGCAGCTAAAGAAAAGGAATCGGCGCACTAACCCCGACCACCCAACTCAGCATCGGAGCTTATATGACTTACAACGAAAAGTTTTGGCCTGCATTGACGTTTGGTTGACTGCTGTTTTGGGTGTTGATGGGATTTCTAACTTTTATTTTTCTGATGTGAGGATCGGATTATGAGCAAAGAAACAGGTGGACAGGCATTCCCAAAAACCGGGGCATTTCACCCAGAAGGAAATGCGGTCTATGACAGCGCAGATGCTGATGGCATGACATTGCGTGACTACTTCGCAGCTAAGGCGATGCAATCCATAATTGAGATTGCGGTTGGAAATGGATTGTTTGCAATAGGCCCTTCTTACAAAGAAGATACGGCTGGACTGGCAGGAACATCCTACCTCATGGCTGACGCCATGCTGGCAGAAAGGAGTAAGCCATGAGTGCAATTAGCAAACATCACAGAGAATTAAACGCTGATGGTGTAGGTAAGTGTTCGGTTCCTATGTGGTCAGGCGGTGGGCCTGCTGGATTTTGTGATGAGCCAGCTTACGGCAATCCGTTACCGAGAGAATACGTTACAAATAGTTTAGGCCAGCGCCGATATCTTACCTCTGGCTATGACGGTTATGTCCCAGCGTTAGCTTGCCCCTGCCATGGCGGGCCAAAGAAACCATGAAAAAGTGGATATGGCCCGTTACCAGATTTTGGACTTTTTCACCCCAAGGTTGGGTAATGGCAGTGATTTGGAATTGCTGTGAATACCTGAACCTGAAAATGCCTAAAACTCATATCGCTTTTGGAATAATCATTGGCAGAAAACCTCAACGCAAGTGAGCCCCTTCCTGCTGCGCATTCACTGAGTGCTCAGCATGATAAGCGCCCAACTTATCAATCCTCTCATTGTTCATCTTGGCCTCGCACACGCGGGGCTTTTTTTCGCCTGTATCTAGCTCAAAGCGCTTATTTCGAGTGCTTCGACTTATGTACACCTCAACCAAGGAGATCGCCGTGAGCGAGACAACGGAATTATCAGTTATCGAGATTAAGCCGGAACAGGCTCCGGCGCTGTACATCCCCAACGGACTGGAAAGCTATTTTGAGCACATCAAGGCCAGTGTCAGTGAAGCGCCAGACCTAAGTACAAAGAAAGGCCGTGACCGCGTTGCCTCTCTGGCCGCTCAGGTAAGCCGCAGCAAAACCGCTGTCGAAAAGCCTGGTCGTGAGTACCTGAAGCGGCTTAAGGAAGCTGTCCGGCCTGCTGAGCAGGAAATTAAGCGCTTTGTTGATGCCTGTGATGCGTTGCGTGATGAAACGCGCCGCCCGCTGACCGAGTGGGAAGCCGAACAGGATCGCATCGCGGCTGAAAAGGCCGCTGAAGAAGAACGGCAGCGTATCGAGGCTGAGCAGGCAGCCGCCGCCGAGGCACTGAAAAAGCAAATCGAAGATGGACACGAGCTGGCCCTGCTCATGAATATTCAGTTCGACCGCGACGTTGCCGACGCTCAAGCCGAAGCAGAACGCCAGCGCATTGCTCATGAAGAAGAGATTAAACGCCAGGCGATTGAACAGGCACGGCTTGATGCTGAACTTAAAGCAAAGCAGGAACGCGAAGCCGCTGCCGCCAGGGAAGCAGAACTGAAGTTTAAGGCTGAGCAGGCAGAGCGAGACCGCATTGCAGCACTGGAAAAAGCTGAAAGTGACCGCATTGCAGCGGAACAGAAAGCCGAGCAAGACCGCAAAGCCGCAGCAGCCAAAGCTGAGGCCGACCGGTTAGCTGCAGCTCAGCAGGCAGAACGTGAAAAGCAGGAAGCTATAGCCGCCGAGCAACTCAAGGCCAAACAGAAAGAAGATGCCCGTCTGGCAGAAGAGAAGCGCCTTAAGGATGAAGCTGATCAACGTGCTGCCGACGTAGCCCACCGCAAGACCATCGGTACAGCAGTCGTTAACGCATTAACCGAGCACGCAGGACTCACCCGCGAACAGGCTATCGAAACACTAAAAGCTCTGATGGACAACAAAATCCCTCACACCTCAATTCAATACTAAAACCGGAGTATCCCATGCAAACGCAACTTGCAGGG
>Ga0116229_10000584_pt1 | contig 50073 bp, 35 predicted proteins | sample S1TSphgellanicum_3_FD_87313 | JGI IMG/M metagenome (GOLD analysis project Ga0116229, IMG submission 87313) | Host-associated microbial communities from peat moss isolated from Minnesota, USA - S1T2_Fc - Sphagnum magellanicum MG | ecosystem: Host-associated > Plants > Peat moss > Unclassified... | reverse complement strand
TGTAGGGGTCAAGCATTGCAGGTCTTTTGTGGATTCACTTGTGGGAACATACCAAAAGAAATTTCCATCTAGTCAGAGGAACTGTTGAAATCCTTATTGAAGGATAATTATGGACAAGGGGTCTGATAAGGACGTAGAGGGATGCCACTGTCAACTTAAGCAGCTGGTAAATTGCCATTTTTGCAGACTATTGCAGAGCTTGCACCATATGTGACCCTGGCAGACAAGCTAGGAAGGCTTGCAGTACAGCTGGTCTCTGGGGTTGCTGGAGTGAAGGACGTGAAAGTGACCTATTGGTCCAGCCGTGCTGATGATGATTTGGACACCCGACTACTCAGGGCCATGATTACCAAAGGGCTGATTGAACCTGTCTCCAGCGCTTTCATAAACCTAGTGAATGCTGACTATGTTGCCAAGCAGCGAGGGTTGCGAATTAGTGAGGAGCGACAGCCATCTGATGGTGCTATTGAATATCCACTTGATAGAATCCAGGTAAAGGATACCAGCAGCAACAGATTCACACTGATGATGAAGTTCATGCAATGCACCCTCATGCTTGTATGAGGTGTGTTTTTGGTTACAGACTTGGATTTGAATGTTGTGTCTGGGACAATTTTGCTTCCCCACAATGATTGGTTTCCCCCCAAACATGCCATGGAATGCTTTCCAGAAGGTTACCTATACAAATTTGCAGTTCTTTGCCCAGACATTGGAGTGTTTGCACACACATTCATTTGGAGTTCATGGTTTGTTATGTTGTCTGATATATATGGAGGGTATTGAGTATACTCATTTTGTATCATGGCATTTCAGGTGAAACTTTACCATGTGGCATCCAAATTTGCAAGTGCAATACCAGATCACACCTCTGAGATTACACTGGAAGGAAAGGTGAAGGACAGCGTGCCTCATCTTACCAAGGTAGGAAGCTTCAGTGTGGATGTGAGCCTTGAAGGTAGCATCATACTTTGCCGACAGGTGGATCAACCAGGCATGATTGGGAAGGTGGGTTCAGTATTGGGGGAAGAGAACATCAACATATCTTTCATGAGTGTTGGCCGAACTTCTCCTCGCCAGCATGCAGTAATGGCCATTGGGGTGGATAATGAACCTTCCAAGACGGTGCTCCAGAAGCTGGGGGGTATTGCAGCTATAGAGGAGATAGTGTTTCTTAAACTATGAGGGTCTTCGGTTGATGGCCGTTCTCTTTGATTTTGTAGGCTGATTCTAAGGAAATGTCTGGGTGGGATTTTGGTTGGGTTGCTGAAGTGCTTACTTGCCTACCTTCCATTCTTCCCTGTGACCAGGCATTTCTGGGGCTCTGGGTCTGGCCCTATAGGTATTTTGGACATGTTATGGGAGAAATCAAAGGCTGGAAGCAGATTAAAGTTGTGACTGTGTCAGGAATGTTTGCACCAATTATCTGTATAGTAATGGTCATTAGAAGGTGGGTTGGTTGCATCTCATGGTTTACAAGATTGTGACTAAGTTTTAGCTTTGCTCTCTTGTGAGTTTGTAGGATGAGACACTGTTAGAACTTGCCACTTTGGTTTTTTTGCTCTTATATTATGGAATTTCCTGCATTGGGGAATGCTCTGCAGCTGTAGATATAGGCAGCCTTGGTAGTTTACTAATTGTATGCGGATTGGATGGTTTATGTAGAGTTAGAGAGCAAGCAGTATATGCTAATGGTTTCTGCAAGGCTGCAACAAATTTAAGAAAGAGAGTGCTCTGAGTTGGTATGGAATTGGAGATTATGTGCAGTTGTGTGGTTATAATGGAACACTGAATTCGAGATGAAGAAAATGATCCCCATTCAGTTTCTAACAAGAATGCATTTTGTAGAAGGCTGTAGTAATGTGTCCCCGTAGATTTTGAAAATCGAACTTTGTACCATAATAGTTATGTGCAAAAAAAGGTTGTAGTATGTGCTCCAATAGATTTGAACATTGAACTTGTCCCATATTAGTGCAGATGTGCAGACATGTTTGCATATTGGAGGAACTGTTGCAGCCATGTTTTTCTATTGGCTGATGTGCTGGTTGTCAACTGATTCCTTTAACCTTGGCTTTCAAATAGTACATGATTTCAAGTTGGTGGAGCACTTCATGGTTAGCAAGGCATCACAGACACGCTGGCCCTGCCAATAGATAAGATGTTGTACATCTACCTACTGTGTCCACACTTGGAACACCAAGAAAATCCATTCCAATCTAAATAGTCTAAAAACTTTCACCAAAGAAACTGGTTACCTAATGTGAAACCGGTTTTAACAAGGTAAAACTTCCAAAAGTTGGATCCAATGCAATAGTCCCTGTGCCTGTGGGGGCAGGGCCCACTAAATTGAGCACTGATTACTATTGTAGCATCACACTAAACTTACAGTCACTTTCACACTTAATCATCTCCCTAGGCAGTACTTAGGTGCCACTAATGGTCAACTAGTTAATATTCATGTCCAAATTGGTCAAATCATGTTTGTCTTTGGTGATGTGTTGTTTTCAAAAGTGTTGTGAATCAAGGGGTGGGTGCACATATTGCTTGATTGGTAGTCAGTGTCTTGATATTCACCATCTTCAATCAACATCCACCTTCTTGGCATCCCATGGCATTGGTCAATCATTATTATTCACACAAACAAATAAGTCTATTGGGTTTTTCCTATTGAAGGCATTGTGGACACATCCACTCTCCATCTGACACCTTTTCAAGCACCCCATGTGCCATCCTTTTGAACATTTGTCACACTAAATCAAGGTTGATGCACCACTAGCATGTCCACACAACATGCATCCTAAACCTAGAGTCCAAAGCCAATTGAAGGAATGGACTCTCCTTGGGCTTCACATGTTTCTGTGAAGTTGTTTGACAACGTTCTTCATCCTGGAAGTACCCAACTTTTTTCCTCTTTTTTGCTATATTCAGAACACACAACTAGATTTTGCAAACTAGTTGAAACAAAAACAAAAGCTGGGATAAGAAGCTTATTTCAAGGTCTTTTTGCATTGGAGAACCCTCAACTTGCAAATGACTGAATTCTCATTTAAACATTCTCAAACCCTAATGCTTTCAATTTCAGTAAATCCTTCGTGTTAAAATCTGCAAACCCTTGAACCCAAGTTGAATTATTTCACCAATTATCAAAGAACGTGAAAACCATAGACTATCAACGAATTCTCAACTTCACCCCATTACCACTACTTACTCTTATGTCTAGCCAATTGTCTACTACTGCAAGGTTTGCTTTTGAGAGCCCACCATTGCCTTTAACTTTTTTCCTTTATTTGGGAATGGTCCACATGTAAGACACTCATTTGTGGCTTAAAAGCTCTTGGTTTTTCCCTCTTGTCTTGTTCTTCTAGCATTTGCTGTAGATGGCTGATTGCTTGTAAATTGAATCCTACACTTGAAAGTTTATATTGCTTGATTAGTTTGAAAATAACAATTATTTTACTCAATTCAATTTTTTCCATTCACATATACTATTGTCGTGTTATAAATATCAATTGTAAAAAAATTCTTTCATTAAATATCCACAAAATATATGTACCCACAAAATATATTTTATATTTATTTATATCTCCAAATGAAAATTCTATTGTAATTATTGGCAATATATATCTTGGAGCTCTTAATTTATTTTGAAGTTTACATTATGTTCACCTACTTCTATTTTTCCATTCAAGAATAATACTGCCAAATGGTAAGTATCATCTACAGCGTTCCCAAATAAATATCCTTACTAAATACCTCATGAGTAAATATCTTGAATAAATATTTTCACCCATAGTAAAAAAAAATTCAGTCATTGCAAAACTCATCTTAAAATATCTTTAGTATTCTCCAACCTCTTGAACATCAACAAACAATTCCTTTGTTTTTCTTCAATATTACTTTTAATAATTTTTGTTTCCTCCATGTCGATGCAAAAAAACTGTCAAAGTAGTGTATCTTCACCTCCACATCCATCATATATCATCACCATTGGTATTTACATATATGTTATGTACGTATGCACTTCTTATTAAGCATATCCTCTTTCATTACCAATATGCATATCTTTCAATGCCACGATGTATTTTCGTAGGCCATGACAAATGGCCACCATTGTTCATTCCAAATTTACCTTTTTTACTAACCATCATGGTTCATTACCATTCTACACATTATCACAATGGTATGTAACTAGCATTCTTAACATGCACATTTATCATGTAGGAACTTTGTCATGTTAAATTACCATTTTTCCTATTTGTGTTCTACATAAATACATTACCATCTCTCACATGACCATTCACTCCTAACATTTCTCCATTGCCTTTATTCCTTGCTGGGTCAATAATCTTTGATCTTGTTGCTTGAGCATATTCCAATTCCAAATTGCATATATGGGCTATGGTACATAAGTTTCATATAGAGCCATCATAGGCAACTTGTCCATGAAACTTTTTCACAACATGTAGCCATGAGACATATCCATGAAACATAATTCCCATAATTTAACATTGTATTTAACCATGTTAAATATGTTTGATGATCATTTATTCTTTCCTACATTGTCATAACGGTTTATACACTATTGATACCCATTTGATAATCCTATGGTACAATTTGTAATGCATTGCCATTTGAGACATCAATTGAACGTTTCCATGATACCTAATCATTGATCCAAACCATGTTAGTTTGCCATAATTGTGATAAACACTTTTATTTGGTTATTGTAATTCATATTTTTTGAAATTTAGTTCACACTTATATTGCATATACTTTCAAAAATATATCAATAGATGATATATTTTTCCCAACTCAATGAATTTTATTTCTAATTAGATCTCCTTTTCTTGCTTGTTTCATTTAAGTTTACAAGGACTAGACCTTAGTTGTTGGGTTACTTCTGTCATGAATGGGGGCATGGTGATTATGTTAATTCACTTTCACAAAATGAACTTTAAAAATTATTTTTTGTCAAGGTCTATCCACCTCATTTTCTTCGTAGATTTGACGACACTTTGGAGGCTACATTACTCCCTCCTCCATTAATGTACTTTAACCAAAAGGATTTTCTTTGCCCAAGATAGTGTTATGAACCCAATAACAATTCTTCAAACCTAGTAATGTTAAAAAAAAAGAACATTTTGAAATTCTTTAATTACCTACATTGAAATGTTATCTTCAACTCACTACCCATACCATAGAAGAATTGTTTTGTGTCCAAAGCTCTGTTAGAATTAATCACTGATCCTCTATATTATGACCTTTCTTTTAGACTTTGCATGATATCAATCCTTTCTTTTCTATTTTTCAGATAATAATTATTCACCAACTAACCGACCAACTAGATTTATTTTCCCATGGTGTTTTCCCTTGTGAGATATTCTTGAAACCAAAATTTGATATAAATCAATAATTTCAGATTTTTTAATTTATTTCTTAGGTTTTGAATAAATCATTTTTCAATTAATACTTGATAAATCCTTCAAATGTTGTATTATTGTTGAACATTTAGCTCCGATTTTGATTTTCCTGCTCATTGTTTTCCTCGAATTCAATGTTTGCCAACCTTGAGTTTCATAATAACTTACATTCTATTTTGAGATTTCTTATGTTGCCAACTTGTGTAAATTTCATAAATCTTCCCCATAATTCATTTGAACTCTAATAAAAAGGGTGATGGGATGGCCATTTTGCGTGCTAAAGGATGGCTTAAATTAACACTTTTGGTAGATGAGTTTAGTATGATTGTTGTTTCTAAATAATGCTTGTGTGTTGTGTTTGGGTTCCAACCAAGTTCTTTGCATGTTTCCAAGGATGTAGCATACGATGCAAGCAACAATGTTTCAAATTTTGTGTATCAAATTCCAACTATTGTACACCAGGAAAGTAGTGGTGGGTGAGCTTTGGAAAATATAGGGTCATTGGTGCAATGTGCCTACTAATTCATAGGAAACCATCTTGATGCCAAGAACTATTGCATTTGTGGTCAAAACAATGACTGTTGGTGGGAATACAAAATAAAAAATTGAAAATATTGATACTCACCTTCAACTTTCATACACTTTTCCATCATTCATGTTCATCAGTTTGTTTGATTAATTTGTCATTAAGAGAAGAGCCATGACCCCAATTGTAAAGTATGACATTGTGTCAAGGCCATGGTTTGTCTGCTCTTTCACAACAAATGTTATTTTGATTCACATTGCACCCATCCATGTCATTCATGAATGTTCATTCAATAGTTGATTACATTTGCACAATGTCAGTAATACAACATACTTTTAACAAGTTGCAAAATTTGAGCTACAACAAGATTGCTTTTTAAAATGTCTATTTCTTGCAATGACATTCAATATAGACATTTTGTTCGGGATGCCTCCCTTATCCAAAAGCAGTCATTATTCATCATAGATGCAAAGCATGGATAAAAAATATGATGACCACATTTGGTTGAAGGTGATCACAACCATTATCAAAAATAGTTTTGGTTTGAACTTTAAAAATGTTCACTGCTTGGGTTGTTTTTCTTGTGTGCAAGCTGAGTATGATTGCTTCATATGTTTGGGTGATTACAACTAAATTGTTTAGAATGGAGAATCAACCCACATTTTGCAAAGCCTTGAATTTTGTTGGATGAATTTGCACTGCCCAAAACTTTGATTAGATAGCATGTGCATTAGTAATAAACATTAATTTTAAAGTCATATGGAAGTGGTGCAAATGGGTTAGTTGGAGCCATTGGCGCCCCCTTAGGTGATTGCTTTTTGGGGGAATATTCTTAGAATATTTTCAAAAAAAGTTTTTAAATTTTTAAAATTTTTTTAAAAAAAAATTTGTACTATTTTGTTAAGATTTGCGTTAAAAAATAGTTGTAGGTACTTTGTAGTAAAAAACCACAGATTCCATTTTAGATATACCATAAATGTTATCTTGTTGTTTTGATTTCATTTCAACAAAACATGGGATGTTGTAATTTTGATTGAGTTTTTAGTAAAATAGAGAAGTACAAACTTTTGCAATGAATTCCATATCCATATTGTTGTGTGAATTTTCTATAGTATAAAAAATGTAATGAAATAAATTGTAATCTTGTCTTTAGATTTTTCTACATTGTATTCTAAAGTATAGATTCTAGTTACATGAACTAATCATGAATCTTGTGTTTTAATGAACTGTAGAGTTGTGTGTTTAGAATCAAGGTAGAAATTGGGAATGTGTGCATATTGTAGTGCAAATTTGTTATTATAGTAGTGTGGAATAGTTTTGCAAGAATTAAATCCATTTCTACCAACACATCTAATAATCCACCTAGTAGAAAAACTTGACCTTTGTGGGCCGGTTCACACAATGGATGTACCTGATAGAAAGGTGCATGAAAGTTTTAAAAGGTTATGGCTAGAATATGCCATAGCCAAAAAGGACCATGGCAACTAGGTATGTCATTAAGGAGGTTTTAAGATTTTGCATAGAGTATATCCAACAAGTTAAATTTATGAAGAGGAGAGTTTGGGATGATTTGGAAGAGCCTATAGTGCACAATGACGTGCTTGAGGGGAATAGATGCCCTTGTAAATTGAGTGTTGACCTCAAGAGTTGGGCCCATACATTTGTCTTGCACATAATGCAACAACTCAACCATGGTGCGAATGAAATGAGTGCCTTTATTGTCAAAAGCTTGATTGAATCCAAAATGATATTATTTCTTTAAGGATGTATGCTAGATTTTGCATGTTGATAGAAGAATTTAGTTGTTTTAAGTTGGAAGGTTTGAATATGGTATGATGGTCCTACCAAAAAATAATGTGAGTTCACAACTCATGTGGCCATGTGCTGCCTAATCTTGGGTGTTAATGATGTGCTTTAGTTTCATGGACATATCCAGGGGTTAATAACTTTAGATTGTGTGTAGGAGGTACCAGGTAGCATAGTAGAGGAGGATAGTTGAAAGGGAAACGTTTGCATAATTGGTAGCAATGAGGCATAGGAAAGTCGCTTACCTAAATGAATTGGTTTGCCACCATTTGAATTATGGATTGTTCTTGCTATTGTAGAGGACATGGTAGCATGTGAGGACATTGCATCAGATGTCATTTCAATCAAATGTTACACCACCATCAGACCTATCAGTCTATGTGGGCATTTGGAAACCACCTACAAGTGACCAACGCAAAACACCATTTGTTTATTGTTAACTCTAGGGTGATTGCAACATTTGAACAAGAATGTTATTTTCATTCCAATGATCGGAACCTAGTGCTAGCATCTCTTGAATATGTTAGGAGGATTGAAGAAATCCTAGAGCTAGATTATGGGAGGTTCCAAACCATTATACTTCTCTACAATTGGGTGGTGGCAAACTACTCTAGATATGTAATTATAGTTAAACGAGATGAATATGGGTTCACATTGATGAACATTGAACGATTAATCCCACTTTCTATTGAATTATATCAAGTTTTTTTTGCAGAAGACATCATATCAATAGGAAGTTGGAAGGTAATTATATGTCAAGAGCTAAAAGGGCAAAGGCCAAAATACACTATAGAGACCAATCCAAAAATCTCCATGTTTGACCTTGGCAGTAATGTCGATCATGCATGCCTAAAAGTGACAATCCCACCCAAACAAATAGTTGCCCCCCTCAAAATGCAAATGAAATGGATGGAGAATTAATCACCCCAACACAAGTATTGGCTAGAGAATTAGCTATGGCATTTGAGGGTGATGATTATGAGTAGGATAAAGAGGATTTTGCTTCTTATGGATTTGAAAGTAACCATTTTCAACCATGGATACTTTAGGTCATTTAAGATCTTTTGTCAAAACTGTCCACCTTAAACACCAAAATGTGATTTGGGTGAAGCATCCAAATTGAAACTTCATGATATGTACCAAGGCTAGATTATTTTTCATCTAGGTTGGAAGTGGAGTAATTAGGACAACTTGGAAGTAGTGATGTATAGTTTAATATTGTTAAATCAATCTGTAGGTGATGTGTAAGCATTTCCAAATGATATGGTGCTAAGGAATGAAAGGTCTAAACCCCAAACTATGTGTGGTTGTAGATAATTTCATATTGTTAACTATAGGCCTAGATTTTTTTTACTACCTTTGATAGGTACTATCACATTTTTGTCTCATGTTAATTTTGGACTTAGAGACCTTGGTTTTTTCTAAGGACAATGTATTTATAAAGTGCATATGCTTGTTAAAACATTGGGCATGTATTCCAAGTACTAGTGCAAGTGTTGGTTTATCAAATGATGAAATATGGAATCATATTCATTGGTATATCTTGGCATATGTTTACCATTTCTATAAGGATTAGGATTAAATCCGAGGTTGGTGGATCAATGTGTTTGCATAATTTCCTATGTATGGTCTTAAGACATGTGATTGCCAATTTGGGTTAGGATATTTGATTAATGATATAAATATCTCTCGGGGGGCACCATAATGCTGGAACCATCCATTGATGTGGTGTGCCCCTTTGCTATATTCTTGTTATGCCCATTGAAAGCTTTTGAATGTAAAGGTAGTGCTTTGTAGTATACAATTGTGAAAGGACTTTGTCAGCTTTTCTTAACATTAGTTTGGCAAGTAATTAGTAAGTAGATCAATTAATGTCATGGTTTTAATTTGTTGGAATTTTGAAGTAATGTCAAAGGGGTATGTTCTTGATGTGTGTTTTTCAATTTGTAGGAACCTTAAGCCTTTGTTTTGAACACACATGTCTTGCACTTCAAAATGTATCATATTTATGGTCCTAGGGTATATGTTGTTGAATGGACCAGGCTAGAGTTACAAATCAAGGGTATATTTAATACTGCCTTATCAAATGGGCCAATAGTAGGTAGTGGAGTGCTTTTGTGGGGCTAATAATGGACAATGTGGGTTGATTTTCTTTGAATGGCCAGCTAGCATGTTAGATGTTCAATGTGAAATACAAGACCATATGGTGGTAGAATGGTGGTAAGAACAAAAGGTTTATTCCCTATCACTAGGGAATATTACCTTGTCATTGTTTCAACATGATGTATTATAATTCTATATGAATTGCGTTTATCAATTCAATGACTTGGATTTTGTGCATTGTGTTGTAGGATTTTGTAAAATGTGTAGGGATCTTCTAAATTGTGACCTTATGCCTTGGAATTTTTGTAGTGACTTTAGACCTATTGGATTTATTAGGTTTACCCAAAGGATTTTTTGCAAAATTGTTTTGGATTTTGTGGTCCGTATAGATTGGACTATGCTATCTAACTAGATGTGTTGTATTTTGTGCATTATGCAAGTGGATTTCATGCATTGGAACCTGGGCAAGTTGATCCTCTATGATTTTAATAAGATCATTTGATTAAATGGGATGATCCCATATTCCATCTGAAGGTCCCAATTGCTATTGAAGGATAAGGAGGTCCTGGATGGACCAACTTGCATTATCTTCTATGTAATAATGAAGGGCAAGTTGTGTTTTGGCTAGGACTTAAATAAATAGAAATTAAAGTTGCCACCTTTGTGCAATGTAATCTTTGGTTTCTCATTATGTGATATTTACCCTTGTGTGTTCATCAACCATCTCTTAGTCTTCATGAGGTGTCTTTATGCATGATATAAAGAAAGATATATCTTGTCAAGATGCTGGTCACAAAGGGCACTCCTCATGGTTCATACTCATGTTTTTAAAGGTTTTTGTTTTTCATTTTGTTCATTTTAATTTTGTTTTAGGAGGTTAAATTGTACCTTTATAAGTTTTTTTTTGGTAGGCAATAGAATTGGAAATTTGTTATGCATATTCTTTGTGCATGCCCATCATGTTTTGAAAATTGAAAACTAGCATATTCATAACGAATAAAATAATTTTGTAGAAAATGAATGTGGAACTAGCTAGTGTAATAAATTGATTTCTTTTGGAATACATATCTTTCCTTGTAAAAAAAAAGAATATGTTTTATTGATCCACAAGTTAGGTTTAAGAGTCGATAACAAACCAACATTAATGTAGACCTACAATGTAAGAGTGATTCAATTTTATTTTCATTATTGAAATTCAATCACTGTTACAATTCATGGTCTTTTTAAGTTGTCCAAGTTGACTGTTTTGTTCATTTTGATTAATGGACATGTGCCTTTTAATTAAAGGCGTGTGGTTTGAATGACACATGTATTTTTTAATTAGTGAATTTGATTGGAAATTTTTATTTGATCATTTATCAAATTGAACATATAATCAAGTTGAACAAAATATTGACAACCTAACTCAAAATGGCGAAAAGATGTTAATTAAATGGGACATTTAGTAAAGTTGAACAAAACAAAATTATATGTTTAGTCTAAATGACCAGTGGTTTTTTATTCAAATTAAACTTACTATGTTAATTACTAAGCCAAACTTACCTAGGTTAAGTAGGTAAGCTAGGTCTACCTACCCAACTATGTATCAAAATCTACCTACTTACTTAACTATTATAGGCTAGGTAAATAGGCTAGGTTTACCTACCTACTTAACCTAAGTAATTACTACTTAGGATAAATAAGTAAACTTAAATAAATAGGTAGTTCGGGCCTATTTACTTACTTATGTTTGCCTATTTACATACCTATTTATTTAGCTATTACATAGGTTAGATAAGTAGTTTAAGTTTACATACCTACCTTGTCACAACCCTAGCTTTGGGCTCGCGACCAAGGCAAAAGGGTTGCAAGGTTGCGGGCCAAAGGGAAGGAAACCCGGGAGTCAAGGCAAAGGCATTGCAAGGTTGCGAGCCAAGAGGAAGCTGGGAAGTCACATCACATACTCCCGGGAATGTAAGAAAGTGTGAGGGAGTGTGAGGGAGTGAACACTCACGCTCCCAAGGCAACTCTCACTTTGAGAGATGGATTCCCGGTGGACTCCCAAAACTTCAGAAAACGATTGCAGGGGTCAAAACCCAATGGCTTGTGGCATTCTTTATATCATTGGGAAGCTCTTGGAACGTAGATGCCTAAAGTGGGCTCGCATTGCTCATTTGGACATCTGAAACGTAAGTTATGGCCAAAAGAAGGGCCGGGAGTCAAACTGCCAGTTTGATTCCCGACCACAAAAATTCGGGAATCGACCTGATTTACTTAGCTGCAGGGGGCGTGCCACATATCGTTGGAAAGATCTCGACGAGAGCTACAACTTTTCTTCAGACCGCATCTCAATCGGAGGTCTGCTCGCAAAGTTATGAGGCTCCAAAGTTGCGGGAGTCCCAATTGGCGGGATTTCGGGACTCCCACTCGAGAGTCCTGGGAAAAAGAGCCATTTGGATGTAGCCTCCGTGGAGAACTGCAGAGTATACTGTAAGGGGGAAGGTGGTGGCTTCCTCCAAGTCCGGGCCGTGGTGTGTCTTGTGTGTCTGTGTTGCCCGTGGCTCGTCCTAACACCAAGGGTGCTCTAACTATGCACTAACCACTTTGTGTGGGTTGTGTGCAGGCTCGTGTGAGTGAGTGAAGCTTGTCAACTCTTCCTAGTCCCATCCCGGAGCTCCAACACGCCCCTCTACCTTTCAAAGTGTTGTGAGTTAGGGAGCGTGCTCCGACTCTTCCTTCTTCTTCTGCTTTCTACTTGGGCTCACATTTGAGTCCTTTAAGGAGTTGGGAGTGCGTCATACCTACTTAATAATTATCTAATCTAAGTAGATAGACCTAAGTAAGTTGGTAGCTGGGCTTATCTATCTATTTACGCCTAACTACTTATTTAATTTTTACTTGTACCTACCTTTTATTTCCTACTTACTTATTGTATTGCAACTTACTTACTGACCTACCTATTAATCATGTAATTTTTTTATTTACATAAGTAATGATATGAAATAATAAAACTTAACAAAAATTGTCACGTTTTGGAGGTGTCATCCTTTGATAAGGATTTTGTTTATCATTGTGCAAATGAGGAGTTTAGTCTCTTATATTTTTAACCTATGTGCATGCTTAAGGGATTAAGATAGGTAAGTTAGATTAAGGTAACCAAGTAGATTAGGTTTATCACCTATTTACTTATTGACCTTTTTAGGACTTACCTAAATTTATTTATATTATTCTTTCATATTGTATTGGTCACTCATAAATAACACTTCAAAACATGGGGGCCATGCATATGATTTGTTTTTTGTAATAGTAAAAAATGCAAGTCCCAAGATGAAATTTGAAACATTTGGTGACTCTCAACATCTAGTAGTCTTGGCCACTAATTTGGACACCAATTATTAGATCACATTGGCCCACATAGCACTAATGGGTGATGAATTTACAAATACAATTTTGGTTGAGAGGCGTACATTGTATGTGCCCTTTTATGAGTTTTAAGGTGTAAAAAATAGGCCAGAGTAAACCAACACCCACCAGAACAATATGCAAAGCATGGAAGATGGATGGTGTGTGGACATGAATTTCTTTTCTATGAATTTTTGTCCCATAGTAATGTAACCCATACTTTGGCTCAAGTGTGTATTGGTTACCCAACTATTTTTTTGTTCCAAAACCATTTTTTGGTAATTGATTGAATTGCCAATGATGAAATACTCAAAATGCAATATCTCTTACTCTTATAAGTAATTCACTAGAATATAAGGATGATTAATAAATTAACCACATAAACACCTAAACATATTAAGGACAAAAGATGTATGAAAATGAAATCAAGAAATATGATAATCTTCTTCCAATGTTACATAATGCTTCAAAAGATTGATATTACATTCTCACATAAAGAAAATTTAGAGGATAATGAAAATTTTGAATAACTCCTACAAGCAAATGAATAGCAAAATGATGCATAAAAGAAAGAAATCTATGACTAAAATTATTTGTAGGTAGATTGAAAAAATGTTGAAAGACAAAGAGGAAAATGAAGCTTTGAACAATATAGTTTTTGTAAACAAATGAACAATAAAATGATATAAATTTTTATTTTTTTAAAGCATGATGATTTGGAAACAACGTGAAAGAATGTTGATGAATTGAAAGAAAAAGAGAGAATGGATTTAGAAAAAGGTCTTGTAATCAAAAGAAGATGCAAAAGCTTTGTGAAAAGAAATGTTGGCATAGAAAGGTTGGTGTTGTAACAATACTATCATAAAAACTCATCATGAACATAAATAGTTTGTCAAGTAGTGGTTGTCATTATTAACATTATGTGTGAACAAGTTAGAGTTATAACTATTAATTGTAGGTTAGGTTGTTAGTAGGTATTGTTAATGGTGCAAACATAAATTATCATTCCATGTTAAGGCCTATCATTCTATAAGCACATATGTAGGTGTGAACTGACTTTTTAATGACTTAAAAAACATTTGGGTAATTTTGGGTATTGGGTGAAAGCATGGTCAAGTAAACAACCTTTGTACCTTGTCGCAAAAAATTACAAGTAGATGCAAAAGATTTTTGATGCATTGAAAGTAAAAATATTATTTTATTCAATGATTAATATGAAGATAATCTTTTAGTTTAATATTATAATTTTGAAAAATGAATACCTTCATGTAGATTTAAGTAGATTTTACAAAAATTGGATCTAATTGTAAGAAGCTTTTGATCTTACAAAATGGGTTGCAAGTAGATGAAATATTGAGATATTTCTACTTTCAAATTAATGGAACCTTAAAAAATATTTGTGTATTATCAAATTATGCATGTTATAATCATAATGCATAAAACTTCTAGTGTGAAAGTAAATTTGAACACCAAATTGAACCTATCAAACTCAAATCTATTTTTCACTTCATTTATGATATTACCAAAGTTTTTCCAATTTTTTATTCAACTTACTATAATTAAATGAAGGGCCATGTTTTTTCATATTTCTACTTTCATAAGTTTTTAACCTACTTTCATGTGTATATATCAAAATTTTGTCATTTTCAAATTGCATTTTGGGTGCAACATTTTTTTGGGTCTCCTTTACCATACTTTCACCCTATTCCTAGTTAAATTAGGTGATTTTTGTTGAGTTGGATATAGTCTTTTAGAGGATGCCCCAAAAACATTTGATTTTTTTCAAGATGAGCCATTGATAGATACATGAAATTTTTAATTGTTTTCAAATGTCTGGTGATCAAGGAAAATCTATCAAACTTGGCCACATGTTCAAAATAAACCATGGTATGGTTAAGTTTAAAAAACCCTATAGGTACTAAGTTACCAAATGTTTGATATGATCATGAAGCAAATGTTTAAAACGATGAGTTTGGAAACATAACTCATCATGAAAAATAGCAAAAATCTCAAAATAAACATATAAAAAATAACAAGATTGTAGTTGTCCAAAACTTTCACAAAACATTCAATTTGTATAACAACACCAACCTTGGAATATTAACTTTTAGTTCACAAGAAAGGAGCAATGAGGTTAAATACTATGAACTATTAATTTCAAAACCCTACTCAAATTAGTGTAATCCAATCAGTGGAATAAATTATAGATAGGTCCCTAGACCTTCAAATTCATTATACATATATGGACACCTCAAGATCCAATCACCCACAAAGCATTAAATAGGAGCAACAAATGAAATGTGGCATTGATGTCAATGTTCTCGCAAGACAAGTGCCCAATTGGAGTGTGTTACTTAAAATATTCAATGGACCCAGGTTATTATGAATGTTTTAATTGTCTATGATATACCCATTTAAAAAATAAAATTTGATGCCATTGGTTAAGAATCAAGTCTAGGAGTACAAGATTTTGGGTACAAATATTTTTTGTGACAATCATCTTTTTCTTCATATGACTTCCTGAAATGAAAAGATTCAGAGAAACAATTTGGGGGGAAGAACCTGGTTGTATGGATGTTTTCTTGTGCAGCTTGACTTGACTTCTCCATGAATTGGAATCATGATTTCCCAAAGGAGCTTGTGTACATTTCCCTGGGGAAAACATCCATCAAGTCGTGCAACTTTTTCTGAATCCCTTGACCAAGTTGCCTGAGGGAGAAAATTAATTCAGTCCAAGTTAGCTAGGGAGAAGGGAATCTGTGCGATGCATACCCCAAAAGCTTGGCTACACATCCCAAGGATGGCATTCAAGGAAGCTACAATACCTTAGAAGCTACAATTGCACAATGGATGAAAAATAGATTTACCAAATGCATGCAAAATTGCACAAAAAGGTTGCATAATGAATGAACAACTATACAATGGTAAAAATGTTGCAAGCTTTGGCTTGCCACTATGATCACCACTTTGGCTGCATAAAATAGTTCAAAAAGAAAGCTTTTATGAGTAACCATGGCTGTACTTTGGTCAAGGTTCAATCTCTGAATCTGCTTCAACGATCTGATTGCGTTCAATCTTGCATGAGAAGTTTACACACCTTCTGTGCTACAAGATCCTACTGTTGGCTTCCTAAATAATCCCATTGAGAGTAGCTCCGAGACTCAAAGTGAATCCTGCCATTTGAGCCTGTATTCCAATTTCCAATCAGTGATGCTTGACTTTGAGGGATTCATAAGTATGCACTTGTGATCCATGGTCAAATTGCAGGCAGGCAAAAACTCAGTCATGGCATTTGTACATCCACTTTGTGGGTTGTCCTCATGAAGAGTACTCCTTATTACTTAGGCTGTTCGCTTTGCTTTACTGCAATTTGACAGTGTTGTCTAAAAGTCATCATCTGTGTGATGGGCAGCAATATAGAGTGTCTAACAATTCGTGAGAGTCAGAAAATTTGCATCTCTACGTACTAAGAAGGAGTCATGGGTTGTCAACCATGACTGGCAAGTAGTAATGGGCATAATGAATGGCAGGGTACCTATACAATGTACAATAGCTAATTATTGACAAAGTGTGGATGAAAACTCTATTTCATCAACTGCTCCATAATTGGTATTGAGTCACACATTTTTGGCCATGCCGGAGTCGGAGAGTCCATCTCCACAAGTTGCAACTTGCAGTGTCCATGATCTTCATTGCAGGTTCCTTTCTCATAGCAATGAAGTTCTTTCATTTGTGCCATTCAAAAACTTTAAAATGTCATTGCAAAGATCATGACTCCTTTCGTTTGAGTGAATAGGGCAAAGTGTGGCTCTGACATATAAGTAAAGTGGTGTCCAATAACATCGCTTGGCACTGTCAATTAACCATAAAGAAAATGAGTAGCAGTGAAATTCAAAGGAGGGCAATTAACTGTGCACACCCTTTCTAAACATTATAATTTATATTTCCTCTTTGTGTAGGTAGGTATGGCATATCAACTCAAAAGTCTCCTTTGCAGCTTCTCCCATTTATTTTAATCTTAGGAGTGTTGTATTGTCTCGACTGAGGAGTCAGAAGTTCGTTATGTCTGATTTCGAGGAATTTGGTTTCAGGACAGCCTACTGTGGCAAATATCACAACACAACCACGATGAAGAAGCAACTCAGGCAAATAAGTTCTTTCAAGGTACTCACCAGTTCGAGGTAGTGTCTTTTTTTTCCGGCAAATTTTCACATTTTTCCAACCTCAAAAATATGATTTCGACACATCACAAGATTTTTTTTGAAAAAATGACCCTAATTAGCAAGATTCCCAAATAAAAATAAAAATCACCAGATTTCTACAGCAGGTAGCCAAAATACTAATAAATTCTAAACGTTTTTTACTTTCACATCTGGTCTATAGCCAAATATGGCAAAATCTTCTTGTGAATGATAATCAGTTTGGCTACATCACAAAATTTGAGAAAGAAACCCTGGTTGAGGAGGATTTGATTTTGAAGTAGTCACAGCAAACAAACATGAATTATTTCTTCTTTTTACAGATTCTCTTGGACTTGGGCGATTTTCTTTGTCCTTGTACCATCCTCCAGATATGATACCCATCTGAATTGAAAATCTCAGGATATGAATCTCCTCAGACAATACTTGGACATTGCCTTAGAAAAACTAGCATGGATACAGATCAGTTTGGCAATTTGCTCCACAGGGCAAAACCAACAAGATGATCCAGACTTCAATGGATTTTCTAAAGCCACTTTCATATTGAATCCAGGAAAAGAGACAAATGAAGTCCACTTGTACATTGATAAGTCCACAATGTTGAAGTCACAAGACTATATGCCATTTCTTTTGCAGTCCTTTGACCAATTAGACAGCACACATATCTGAACATCTCAATATTCAACAGTGGACATACATATGGTTGTTTTGTAGTGATTCTTCATTCTGCCAATTCCAGCATGAATGGGTATTTAGTATCCAAAGAGAGCAAATTTGCACAAATTGAAAACTGAAAATCCATGCAGATTACAGAAAGCTATGGTCACTTAAAATGCAGATGCAAAGGGTCAAATTTGCATTGGGGGTGGGGGGGTGTGGTGTATGGACCATTCCCACAAGCAGCCATCATCTCACATTCAGGTCATGACTCATGACTCATCAGTTCACAATAAGGGTTATCCAATTGCTATTTATTGTGGTACTGTGTGGAACCTTTGTATGGAACCACGTGCACTACTGTGAATACTTCACCAATATGTACCACTAAGGTACAACAAGCCCATTTTAAGCTACCATTAAGAATGTTATTGCATTGACCTAAAGGAGAAGGCTTCAATTCCTGTCTAACCATATAATAAGGAAAACGAGATTGAGATTCAAAAAGTTATGTTGTGTAATGTCATGTTGATATTACCTGTTGATATAATCTTGATATGTAGTCAGCATGGACATATGAAGTTGCATAGCTGCCAGAATCAGTCACCAAGATTAATTCCTTCTTCCACTTCTTACATGTTGGTTCAGAAACATCAATTTCTAGTCTAATCTGTTGGAGTTACCATGTTTTGAGAACACTCAGGAACCCTGAAGCAAACAATGGCCACTGTAAATCACAGTACTGAGTTCAGTGGGATTTGAGCTGAGTGCAAACCATAATTCTCTGCATAATACTTTTGCTTCTAGTGATTTTCAAGGCCTTGGAAAAAGCTGTAAACATTCAGATTCTGCTTCTTGAGAGTAGAGACAGCTAGATCCCTAGTTACAGGATTCCAAGACTCCATAAGGTCGGATCCAAAAGCCTTATGGTGTTGTACTACTACTACTAATACACCCCACAACTTTGCTGGACTGTAGGGTAAATACAATACACATGTTTAGGAGCAACAAAAGACGGTTGCATTTAGCGCAAACTCAGGCTCAAGAACTCCCAATTCTAGTAACAAATTGGATATAATGTTTATATCTAACTAAGCAAATCTTAGTACTGAAACTAACAGGGTTCTAGAATACAATTTTTTTCTTCTTAATTTCTGGATTTCAGGACTACAATTTTTTTGGCCATTTTCTAGCTTGTCTGTTGCTATAGAAGAAGGGAAAAAAGCTAAAACGTGCTAAAAGCCACACGCCTCTTGACCTTCCCATGAGCTGCTTCTTGCAGTGCGACTAGAGCTCCATCCCCTGCATCCCAGCTCCATCGTGACATAGCTGCTATGTCCTTATTTCAATTGAGACAATTTCCTAGTCCTGACTTTTGGCGACCATCGCGAAGAACAAGAGGAAGAAATGACGATCATCGCTTATCATCCATGCAGCATGCATGTCGAGAGTATACTGCTCCAGTGGATAGTAGTGTAGAGAACATGTGAGAGCTGAAGTGTCACGGAGACATGTCTCTGATGATCTGGATCATCATGTCGGATCACGATGCACGGCTTACAACATGAGCGGTCCCGCACCGTTTGTCATGGCTGCAACCATGCTAGCTGGGCGGGCACTGAAGCTGGTGGCCTTGGCGTAGACAAACCCATCCGTGGACGCAGCTCCAGAATCGGTGAAGTAGGCACCGTTTTCGAACATGTCGCCCACGCTTGCCCAGTTCCAGGATTCCCAACCGTCAATGTTACTCCCGCCATCAGCGATACGCTTAGTGACGTCTTTGAAGTAGGGATTGTTGGGAGCGACGTAGTAGTTTCCCTCACTGTTGATAGTGGGGTTCTCGCTCCCTCCAACCGCGTACATCTCCCATTGATAGTAATAGTTGTTCACCACATGGAAGGCGCCAAATCGACATCTGCAGCATCAACGACAACAGTTCCATGGTCAGAAGGATGGAACTCACTTCATAAGCTTTCCAGACGCCCTCCAAACTGTGGACCAAGTTCCACTAACATGCAGCCGATCACCTTTAGGACACCTTTTCAATAGGCTGCTGTGATCACACCAGCTTTCTATTATGGTTTTTCAACTACCTGTGCTCACAGTCATCTCAGAGCTCTACCCGTCAAGCATTTACCATTTGCGAGAGCTGTGAGTCAATCTGTGACTCACTATACAATGACATGTGTCCTGTTTTTCCCGAGAACATGTGCTCCTAGAGTTCCTAACATTGATTAATTACATATTTTCACCACACTTGCAAGCAAGTCTCCAATGGACAGAGACTGTCCCTACTGCAAGAAACAAGGCCCTATGTCAGCGCCTTCCCATTAGGATGCTATGATCACAATTAGACACATCACAGCAGCCTAATGGAAAGAGACCCTTAGAAGAGGCAGTTGAAGTACAACAAAGATTGCCTGGTAGAAGAAGGGTATTTTATATACCTGGGCATGCGCTGAACGAGGTTTGGTCCGAAATGATTGAATGCAACGGTTACCCTCATGTTGACATCGAAGTAGTCATGGGGATGCGCGCCCAGAAGCATCACCTTGTTGTGGTTGGTGAAGTAGTTGTTGGAGATGGTGATGTCTGTAGAGCCTTCAATGCAGTCGACGAGGCCATCCGCAGCGTTAGCCAGGAAGTTGTGATCCACCCACAGGTCGTGCGACCCGAAGACCGATACCGCGTCCCCGTCTGCCATTGTTCTGTACCCGGTATGCGTCGGTGTGCTTATCACCTGCAGCACACAATATATGCAGCGTCAAACAAACTCTTCGTAGTGGATACACCTGAGTACCTAGAGATCCAACTTCCAAGTGCTGCAGCATAGGACATGGGAAAAAGCTCGGATTGCCAAATGTAGCTAGCTGGTCTGCAGGATTAAGGGCTGCAGCTCACCATTGTATCTCCTGTGGATTTGCAGTCGTGGATATGGAGTCCGTGCACAATGACGTTGGAAATGTATTGCAGCGTCAAACATGCTCCACCCGCGATATGCACGTTAACTCCGCGTCCATCCAGTGTTTTCCAGCTGTTCATGATGAGCTCCTCCTTGAGCGTGATCATCATGTCGTTTGCGAAGATTATCCACAAAGGCTGGGTCTGAATCACGCCCCATCGCAGCGTCCCGTATGCGGGGTTCGTGGCGTCATCGCTGGTATCTGTCACCACGTAGATTGCACCATCGCGGCCTCCGATAGCGTTCTGGCCGAATCCGATTGCGCAGTCTGCCAGCGATTGACGGTTCTGTTCCCAGTTGGGGTCGCATGTCCAGCAGTCGTCGATTGGGTTTCCCGTTCCGCACATCGTTAAGATTCGCCGAGTATAGTTGCTCATTCTGCAAGTAAGAAAGATCCAACAATATTTCAACAACCAATTTTTTTATCACCTCCGTCGCTCGCGCAACAAATTCTCAGCTTCTTCAAGATTCAAGTTCGAGGACTGTTAGATTATGGAAGACTGAATGCAGAGAGAAGGCATGTACATTTTCTCCTCCAGAGTCCATACCCACGATCTGCAGCTCATGGGCATTTCAGATGAGGCTAGCAGAATGCCTGAAACCTAAGAATGCTGGTGATTTCTTTCTTAGAGTATGATGTACTGCGGGAGACATGCATCAACCAAATTGAATGGCACCAAGATCTGAATTGAATGAAACGATTTTTTCAAGTCTAGGCTTTCTTATATTATGAGCTTTCCGGGCATACCCGTCGTCGGCAACCTGCAGACCCAGCTTCCTGTTCTCACCGCCATTGGCGTGCACAGTGGTAGTTTGTTCAGACGCCTCATCAGCTGCCGCTTGATCCAGCGACCGCCCCGCTTCACATTGCAAAGTGCTGAGAGAAAGGAGGACGCACAGTACTAAAGCTAGGCATCCAAGCTGCCGCCATGCTGAGGCTGCCATTGGGTAGAGATGAAAACTGGTCCAATTCTCACTAGTGACGCAGCACATGAATGAATGATCACGAAGCTGCAACTGCGCTTCGCTCCAACAAACTCCAACTAAGCTAAAGTCACATGAATGCAGAGCACTGTGAAACTGTGAATGCAGAGCTCTTGTCAATCTTTCTCCTAGCCCGGTACACCCGAGACTTTAGATCCTCGGCACACAGAGAAAAAAACACATACACACAAACTCTCTCTCTCTCAAACAATGCTACACAATTTTAGAATTGCTTTTTCCAAAGAAACTGAAGTCACTCGAGAGTGTTCAACTACTACAGCCTTTGCAACTAAGGATCAACTGTGCAGCAGCTGCTGCTGCACCTTACATTCACGAAGTACACAATAATGTAAAGTAGCTGCTGCTGCTGCTCGGGTGATTCTGCTCTCAGTTCTTCCTCACCACAACTGCTGCACACCTTTTTCAGAAAGTGTGATGATGATAATGATGATGATGCTGCAATTCGTTTGCATGGGTTTATATTGGGAGCAGCTCGCGTTGCAACAGGTACTGCCTGCACCAGCGGAAGACACAATCTGAGTCTTTTCTGACAAGGTTTTGTATGTACCCTTCCCCGTTGTCCCCCTCCCTTGATTCACGTAACTTTTCCTTCCCCTCCACAACATTAATGGCAAATTCAATTATTGTTTTAAAAAAATAAAAATTCACCGGCGCTCCCTCCCAGTGCCCACCCCACCCACCAACCCACCCATTCACTCACACCCACCACCTCCCTACATAACTTATAGTCATCAATTGGCTCCCTTGTTTCTAATTTAGCAACCCATGTTCACTACACATTGCACAAACAAAAATGGTCAGTCAGATCTGGACTCTGGAGTACCTCAAAGAGCCTTGGGAACTACTTTCATCTCCACTCTCCCTTCTATCCCAACTGCATTGGTTGTTGTAACCTTATTTAAACCAGTGTCTTAATGAATGAGCCGCTCTTGTCTTTGTTTGGGGTAGACTAACTGGGGAAAAGGTGGGCAAGTAGGCCAGTCCTTCTGTTTTGGGCATTTCTTCCCAAATTTTAAGACAGGTGGCTTTGGTGCAGGCCTTCCTCAAGAGTTGGAACTTGGGAGTGAGAGAGAGAGAGACTTAGTTTTTAAACACTTTTTGGGCATGTTTTTGTCTAAACTCTATTTCCCTCCTTCGAATTCTAATGGAAACCATAGTTTCCAAAACGAAGCTTAGTTTTAACGAAATTAATTAACCTTAATTAGAGTGTACTATTGAGGGACACTCTGTAGGAGAGATCATGACATTCTCATGGAAGAAGAGGGACTGGCCAGCTAACTAGACAGACCAACTGCAAGAGGGCCCACGTTCCTTGCATAATACATGAGTTTCGAACCCTTTAAAACCAACCTTTAAGGTTCAAATACTTTAAGAGACCTACTAAGGTGAGTGGGTTAATATCTGTGTTCTGTGTGTAATTGTCAATAGTGTGTAAATCGTTTACACGGACACATTTGAACATTTTACATTTGTATGGTTGTTGTGTATAATTTTCTTAAAACATTTACACTTACACAAGGTCAGTGCAAATATTTGTCAAATATATTTACACGATCTCATGTAAATGTTGTGGGATGTGTATACACGGTATACCCCTAATGACCACACCTTCTTGCAAATCCATATTAGTTAGTTGTGGGTGCATGTTTTGATGGGTTTTTTTTGTTTCACCACCATGGGCCACTTTGTTGGCCATTATGAAATCCCCTCCTCCTCAAATAAAAATCACATATTTGATGTTGTTTACACTTACATTGTTCTACATGACCACATAAAATCATATATATTTATTTGTTTTACACTTGCACTGTTTGATGTGATCTGTAAAACCATATAAATGTATTTATTTTTACACTTACTATATTTTACATGGCATAAAATAGGTTTACATGATTTTACACTTACACAGAGTGTAAGTTCTTAACCATTTGCACACACAACATTGATTCATATCCGTGAACAGACTCACTTTGGTTGGTTGGCTTGTTGAATTGGCACATAAACCCAGTTGATTCATGTCACTCCATGGCCAGATTCAAGTTAGGTTTGCAGAGATGGTTCATTTCTTCTTTGTTTATCATTTGACATGCTCTATTTGTATTTAAAATAATGCATATCTGAAGAGGAAGATTGCCTAAATGGCCATTAGGAGGATCCAGTAGAGTGAGTGGCCTTGGTTGGGTTGCCATGAGCCAAATCTGTCCAATGGCCATTAATTGGCCTGTGGGAGCAATTCCGCCACATCTTTGGGAACTTTGTACACTATTCGATAAATCCTCAAGATGTCCTGCGTATACACACATTTGCAAGAGCAGTTGACTCTTCTCAGGATGAAAGGTGAAATCCCTCCAGAGTGAGACTTAACAAGTTTTGTGCAAGAAAGAATTAGGAAAGGGAGGGAAAAGGATGGCAGTGGTGGTTTGAACCACAACCTAAAGTGAACCACCACAAACTGTATTTTATTGTACTGATCAAGAAACTTATATACTTGACACCAACATATCAAGTGGGGAACTGCTTAGCACAAAACTAGTGGACCAATAAGTTCAAGTCTTGAGTCTTAAAAGAGGGTAAGAACTCTGTGGTCTGTCACAATTTAACTGTAGTTAGACACTCTCACCCAAACTCCAATATATATTGTGTGGTAGGTTACACAGTACAGTGTTTGCAGAACATAATTGTCAGCTGTGATTGGTCTCACTCATTGTCCTTCCTCCATAGGATCTGGGAATTGGACATTAACGCCAAGAGAAAGAGTCTGCACCTTTCTCTGACTCCAGTTCAATAGTTGCCTGAAAAGATGATCCTACGAACCTTACCACTACATTTCAAAGTTCACTCCCCAGTAAACTTTGACAATATGAATATATACACGTGTCACCATTGAAGTGGAACAAACCCAAGTTTTAGGAGTCATTGTCTCAATTATAGTTCTAATCCTATCACCACAACAAAATATGGTTTTTCCTTTGACAGGGAGTCCTATGCTCATGACACATGTGTGAGGTAAATTATGTGGTTTCATCCATTTCTAAATGTAAACATATATCTTACATATGTTGTGAAATGTCCATGTGGCGCATAGTACGTAGAGTTATCTATTCGGTGAAACGTAGTTTACCACCAAAATTGATGGTTTTCTGAGTTCTCCCCCTCTCTCTTGAATGCTAATGTACTTTTAGGCAAGCTTGAATTTCACCCATTTATGACCAAACTCAGAGTTCTGGTGCTGTGTTTTCTTTACTTTATTGATAACTCTATTATACCAAGCTACAATATATAAATATATTCCACACAAAATTTTGTATTGGAATAGTTCAAACTTGTAACCTAGTGGTTTACCTCACACATGCGTGGGGAGCATAGGACTACTGTATTCTGTCATGTAAAAACGCATAGAATGATGTAAGGTATTCAATAGTGGAAAAAGAGGTCTATTGTCTACTCATCACCCACAGAATGTGGTCATGACCAGTGTTGGCCAGGGCCAGGTTTTCAGCCTGGGTCTGGGTCCATGTTCAAGTGCTCGGTTTGAAGGGTCTTGAGGGGGAAGACCTGCCACAAGATTCACCTCAGTGGGTCGAGGTATGAGAACGCCAAAGCAAGAAGCTTTTGTTCTAAGGCTGGATACAAGTTCTTTGGGACCAACTGGATCCTGCAGAAGATCTATACCCCTCAATTTTGCCTGGGGTCAAGTCTCAAGTGTGTAGGTCTTGAGTATAAGCCTTGATATAGGGATATGGGACCAGAGTTTAAGGACCTGCCTCCAAGCTCCCACAGCTGCAATTTTTTTTCCTCACTTTACACTCTCTACATGTGAGTTTGTTTTGCTTTCCTGCTTCCCATTACCTTCCTGAGACTTTTTTTTGTTTTTCAGTTTTTTTTCTTTGCACTCTATCTGAGTTTTACCATGAAATTTCTGTCCTTCTGACTTTGTTTTTTTTTCCCCTTGCTCCCTACTCGTCCTGAGTTTCATGGTGAAAATTAGAGATCAACTTATGGAGTTTAGTAATTTGAAGCAAAAAGAGACCAAAGGGATGTGTCCTCTTCAAGAAAATCAAGTCTCTAAGAAAATTTGTTTGCCAAAAATGTTAATATTTAAACATTAAAAATTGCACCCAGCCTCACTTTGAAACCAGGACTAGCAAGTTTCACAAAGCTTAGAGTTATCAACTTGACAAACCAACAATCTAAATCATCTGACACAACCTTGAAATCAACATGTTTTAATTTTTTTTAAAAATTCCTTAGACCCACGTTGAGTCATCTGTTTCATAAAAAGCACTAGACCCAGAACTAACAATTACTCCAAAAAATTCCAACTTGCCCAAACACCAGTAATGACATATTGCACAACTATCAAATTATGGTAAACGTCCCTTTTACTTAATATTAAAATGGATGAAACATGAAACCTTAAAGTGTAGGTTGCATTTGTGTTATGAACCATTGCTTCATCAAATCTGGCTTATTAACATGAATGTCTGTCACAAATTATGTAAGCTAAATCTTCTTCCACCTGTGTGACTATTGGAAAGATTCAATGTTGGGTTTCACCTCCACATCAAATTCTGGTGCTTTGATCTCATACTTTGGCTTTTTCGAATTCAATATCTCTACAAATAGTGCATAATCTAGAATTATTGTGGTTAGAGCATTAACATGGACTTGAGGAAAGAAAAATTTCAAAAATTTCTGTCCTTGCAGCTCTCTCTTACGATGTACACACCATGTTCATCCTGAATGAATGAAGCCTAAGATTTCTCCTATCTTTCTAGATATGGATGAAATTATTGAAGTTGGCAATGTGAGGAAGCTCAACTGACCATCCAAAATGGAATCTAAACAAGGTTAAACGAACATTTGGTAAATTTCAGTGTTGGTACATTCTTGATTTTCACAAGAATTGTTGGGTCCACGTTTAAAGTTTTATTAAAAGAATGGAAAACCTTTTAGTTCTGGGTTTAAAGAATATTCTCAAAAACAAAAACATCACCAGTTTTGGGTCGAGTCAAATTTCCTAATCCATGGTACTAGGTACAAGAGGACCAACCTTTGTAAGAACTTACGATTCTGAGTTTAGGCCAAGGCCAGTTCTGTCTTATTCCTATGGACAATTTTCAAGTTAATTTCTAAGAGTTTTTGAATTTTTTGAATTTGGGTGTTCCCATAGTGTACCCCAATATGTTCTCAAGGGCAATAATAAGAACAAGGGAAGGAACATCATAACATATTTGTGTAAAGGCCATTTTAATGTTGCCATCAATCAGTGATGCCCTTATATATTAAAGTTTAAACCTAGAACTGAGAACCTTAGAACTCATAGATAACACCCTAAAACTTAGGAACCTTAAATCCTATCTAATACTAAGATCATAACCTTACATGTCCTATGACCTGGACCCTTAAAAAAAACACCCATAACACCCACTGGGTGTGGCTCTTGATTGGGTTTGGAACCCATCGATTATCAATTTCATTCTCAAAGCATTACCCCGATTATCAATATGCTCAATGTTTTTTGGGGTTTCGGGTTTTAAGGTAGCCTAAATAATGACATTTCTCCTTTCAATGATTAGGCTTAAGGTTATTTTTATTCAACTTTTAGTTTATTTTCACAAGCATTTGACAAAAATTGTCACAGTCCAGATATTAAAATATATGTTTGATTCTTGTGATGAACGAAATCATAAGGTCTCAAGAAAAATTTAAGTAAAATTTGAACTATATAACATTTTTTTTAAAACAGTAAAACAAATCTGAATCTATCTCAAAAGACATGAACCTCCTAATTTATTTATTCCTCTCCAAATATCCAGGATGTTGGTTAGGTCATGGTTTGGATTCCCAATCCAGATAAAGAGACTTGGATTGATGGATTCAAACTCCTGAAGTTCAATCTTGCACCAATCACGTTTTACCAGTCTTTTTTGTTTTTTTTGCTTTTCTAGTGACAGTCGTCATCCATAAGAAGATTTAGTCAAATTTGACTAAAAATGCAATATGAAAGTAAATTTTTTTAAAGCATCCTTCTACGTTGATGGTTACCTATGCAATGAAAGTAATATGGAAAATGTGACTATTTTATTTTTTTTTTTGAAGTTTGGCAATTGAAACACTCAAAAATCACTTTCTTTCATTTCTTACTTTGAAATTTGGAAGGAAAAAAATGATGCCAATTTTTCACTGTTTTGGTAAAAGATCCACATAAACAAAGAGCTGCACTAACCAATAACCAATAGATGGCCAACTGATATAAGGTATCCAACAACACACCAAAAACAAACAGATATAAAGTTCTAGTTCACTTATTTGAAGCATCAACTAAGTCTATCACTAATGGCACAACAATTTGATTCTAATGTAGGCTGCTTGAAACAAAAAATTGGAAATTCTATTCCAACACTAGAATTGATACATAAAAATGGTTAAACATCCTTTGATTGATTCAAGAATACTGCCAAGTTGGAATTGTAGACACAATGCACACAGCAAGAAAAATTGTGTGAACAAATTAAATCCTTAGATTCTAACTAAATAAGTTAGATAAAGTGAATGACATTCCAAACAGTTATCTACCAACGAATTCAATAAAAGAAGGTAACAATATGATAACAGTACAACTAATATTCTATGTCATATAACAAACTTTGATGATATGTAACAGAAAATACATATGTAAACTTTGCACAACCCAAATTGGTATGTAAGAGCAAAATGTCATGTAGAACACAATGACACACAATACAACATGAAACGAAAAGTTTTTGAAGGGTTTCAATGCACCTACCAATGTCGGGGTGGGGGTGTTGTAAATTTGCACAAAATATGTGTAGCTCATGTGCAGTTGCCCACAGACAACCTCCAAGTTGAATTTACACCTAATATAGTTTAGGTGCACCTTCCCAACCACACTCTGCTGTGGGCCTGCTCATTGTCTGGACTATGGAGATTGGTGTTTATAAGCCCTTGTGAATTAGCACTTGGAATAATGGGTTCAAGAAACTTTGCCCTTTGGCCGACCATATTCTGGAACCTTCAAATTTCCTCACTGGGTTTTTCAGGATACGGTTTTGATATTAATTGTGTTTTCGGGTTCTTGCTACAGCATTCTATTGTTTGATCTAGGTCCAGGACAGGAATCTTCTTCCTCTGAACTCGGAACCCCCTCACAGATTTGGGTCCATGTGATTGTAAAGGTACCTGAGTACCTACCCATGTTACATGGGTATTTGATTTTTTAATAACCTCCAGTTCCAGGTATTTGAAAATCTCAGAATCAAAGAACCATTAGTTTGGGTTATTTCAAATCCCTCAAAAAACTGTCGGGCTGTAAACAAAAAAGCTACAAAGAACCTTCAGTTTTGTGGGAGGATATTATTTGACTTGTTCAAAGTTTTGAGAACCACAGTTATAGATCAGAACCAGGTTATTTGATGTTTTGATAATTACATTTTATACCATAAACGGTTATTTGTTTGTGAGAGCCCTGCTTATTAATCCTAAGAACCGCCTTATACCCAGACGGGGGTTTGTTGCGGTTTCTAGTAACCGCCCAACACTGGTACCTAGTATCTGCATATATTTCCATTTTGATGTTGTCTCCAAGATATTCACATGCCGACCCCACTCCAATTTAGCTGGTATTCTAGAGCTGCTTTTCCCTTGTCGCCATCTACCTATCGCACACTGACTTTCTGACAGATGTTCCATAGAAGAGAGATGCTTCTTATCTTCTTGTCCACTAACTTTTCTGAGTGAATTGGGTGCTGGAAGTCAAGTGGGCCTGCTAATTAGGAGTTCATCATTTATCATGAACAGCAACTAGTTAGTGATCTCAATGTACTAACGACCTAGCTCCCCAAGGAAAGATGAAAATCAGACTGACACTAAAACCCTCTGGTTTTCTCTACAACAAAAAGACAAGCCTTGGCTCATGACATTGTGAAATAAAACTTTGTGGTTTCATCGATTACAATGTAGAAATGTGTTACTATTGTGGCACATATTATATTAATATTACAAGTTTACATTAATTTCTGACACATATTACTGTAAGGTAAAATTAATATATTATGACACACTGTACACTAATATTATAGTTTGAAACTAATATTAGTGTAATATGTGTCATTATAAATACAACATATTTTAAATTGTAATGGATGAAACTACAAGGGTACATGGGTAATGAGACATGGCCTACTGCTGTAGGGAAAATCACATTCTACTGTAGTGTGATCAGACCTTGTTGTGTGCAGAATCTCTAGTATGTAGATTTGCTATAATAGTATAACATTTTGTGGTTTAGTTGTATGGTTTGTGCATGAGGGCATTGCAACTCATTTAGATTTCAGGGAACAAAAGAAATCCAGAAGTCATTTGGTTGGCCGAATGGGGAAATATGTGGGATTGTCAGAAGATGTGGTGGAGTCTGGACTGGAAGCACTTGATGCTGACTGCCTGAAATTTGCAAGGAAAAGAAGAAACAACCCACATGACAATGTTTCACACACAGCATTAATTACTACTACTAATGTATATATTGAACAAATTTTGAAAGAGAAAATGGGACATCTTCTTTAGAGTAAGTCTGAAATCCAATCTTCGTTCAAAATTGATTTTATTTAATTTTATTGAATTTCTAATGACAAAAGTTTCTCAAGATTCAATATCTCCCCCCACCTTATGTCTAAAAGTTCCAAATTCACCTTCTAAGAAATCACACACATCAAGGGATTTCCAACAATATCAAGAGTGTGCCCCAATTTTCATTAATTAATTTTTAAAATCTTGTTAAATTTTTTTAAATGATTTAATATCCAATAACTCTTGCATCATATGTGTAAACATTATGAAAGCACCTAACCACACCCATACCCATGGACAGCTTTCCAACAATACAAAGAGTGCAATGAAAGGTGCTAATGTTTAGGAGATCTCAACTTGACTAACAAACAAAACAAAGTGCAAAAGGGTAATGTGCAAGAACTATATCCCTAAATAGCTATTAATCAGAGAACTATTATTTCACTTAAGAAAACTCAGAAAACAAATTTAGATGACCAAATCCAATAATACTATTGGCTTTACAAGAAATCTTTAATCCTACACAAGCCCATTCTATTGCTAAACATTGAAAATATGATCCTTTTCTACCATCTCCATTAGTCATCTAAAATTCTCACAAACCTTTCAAACCTTATTAGATTGAGTTCAAATAAGTAAGAAAAATAAATTTAGAATACCAATCCAGCAATTTCATTGACTATAAGATTTTTTCTTCACACCTATATACAAGCCTATTCAATGGCCTTTGTATATTAATATTAGTGAATTTAGTATACTAATATTATAACCCTTATCCATATAGAGAGTTAGGACAAAATATAATTCTAACAAGGGGAGAATTCTCTCCATTTCAATTTGGGATCCGACAATGCAATAAATGCAAATAACAATGGCTAATGTTTTGCCAAATAAAACACTCTCTAAAAGTTCATTTCTTAATGTCAAATTTGTGGTCATTACGAAGGGATGTAATCATGATAATGTGTTCCAAAAAAATTGTAAGTTATAATCATTGTTTAATTTTGTGTATCTAACATTTTTTAAATCTCAAAAATATGCAAAATATACTTGCTATCATTTCCTCCATTTGCAACACCACTCTAAGGTTGAAATAATGGATGCAAGTGGTGATGAGTGATGACATTTAAAGATCGTAGGAAGTAATGATATTTTATCAAACTCCTATACAATTGCCACACCTTGTTCACAACCAATAAATGAAAACAATATACAAAGGTTTTCATAAATTGAATCCAACATCAATGAAAACATATTATTATTATTTTGCTTTACATTTTTTTTTTAAATGAAAGGAAAGAATTAAACATAGAACAAATATATTTTTGGGCTTGTCAAATGGTATCAAGGTAAATGTTTTGCTAATTTACAACGTTGTAGCAAAATGCAACATAGCATGTGCTTTATAACTCCACACAATTGGGGGCTTAAAAGAATGTAAAACTCCAACATGAGATTAAAACAAGGTGCTAGTTCAAGTTCACAAACAAATTAACCTACGAAAACCAAACAAGTTGGACAAAATAGGAATCTAATGGTGGTAGAACTTAGTCATAGGCAATTTAAACTCACTTGATTCATCAACTTGAACCATTGGGAGGAGGCACCACTCTCTTCCCCTATGATGTACTTTCAATTGTGGTGGGGGCTAGATCGAAAACTTAAAAAATTAGGACTACCAAGCAAGATTTTTGAATATTGACAAGTTACGAATCTCATTATTTTGTGGGTTTATAACTCACACATATGAGCTTCAACTAAATTTTTTTAAAGGGAATAATTATAGCCCTTGAAGAGAATATTTTCTATGTCATATCACATGCTTTAATCAAAGCCATTTGACCCCTATTTATCAAGTTTTAGTGGTCAAAAGTTAAATTTCCAATTTGATTTTCAATCATTTTTAAACCATATGTTGAACTTTAGATCTTCAAATGAAAATTGTGAGCCCATATTTCATATTTACAATTCAAGTCCTTTCCAATGGTATAAAGAAAACCCATTTTGGACAAGGTTTTCCATTTAAAGACATGCATGAATTAAATAGCCAATGTGCAACCTTAGGTTAGCTAAATATTTAAATAATTTCAAAAAATGATGTGTTAGTTTGGGATTGGCTAAATATTGTTTAAATGATGATCAAATAAAGCTTAAAATATCTTTTAACAATGGTTGTAATGTTTCAAAAATGTTTCTCAATATTCTATACCTATTGGATTACTTTCAAATTTATCAAAATGTTACATTGATATATTAAAAACATTGTTGTATAAATTTTTTAAACATTAATGAAACTTGGAACTAAACATGATTTTAATAATTTAAACCTAAGTAATGGTTATATGTGAGGTGATTCCTTAATCCATGAGTGTACCCATTTGCATTTTTTTCACAAACATTTAGAACATTTTGGGACTCTAATTCCCAAAATGATTCTTGCTTCAAAATGTTTGAGACTCACATTGTAAGAATGTGCATGAATCCTAAAACATTTTTTTGAACTACATCCTCTTTTGTGCCTTTCACTTTGGTTGTGGGCCCAATGTCCCAATGTTAAGATTGTGGCAAAAGGACAAAAATATCATATTGTGCAAAAACATCATTACAATGGTAAAACAATGAATTAAATTTTGTTAAAATAAATAAAACATGCATTCGTTTAATCTTTTCAACTAGATTGGATATCAAAACTTGTAGAAAATTATTTTCTTAAAGGAATGACAACATAAGGACAATGTAAATGTGTCACAGACATCACCATCACCCATCACTTGCATCATCGTTTGCACCAACATAATCTCTTGCATCATCGTTTACATCATTACTTGCATTAACATAGTCATCTACATCATCACTTACACCAACATAGTCACATGCATCATTGCTTGCATCATCGTTAACTCTTAGTTAATTCCTAGTTCGTTATTTGGTGCACACATAGAAGGAAACCTTTATGGAAGTGTCCTTGAGCTAAGAAATTTTTTAATAAATTTCCTTGGTCAGTGCACACACGAAAGCCTCCATAGGCTTCCTTTAGTTAAATTGCCAATGGGGCATAAATAAAGGTAAGAATTCCCATTATTTTCAATATATTCAACACCAGTTTTGGGTACGTTTTCTTGTCATAACCTTTTGTTTTCATACGTCATCATAATAAAATTTCATTTGAATCATCTTTAGCATATATCGTGTTCTTACTTTGCGTCTTTCTATTTTTAGTCTTGGATTTAGATTTAGGCTTGCATTTTTTGTGATTTGTTTTCCTTATTGTGTCATTGGTTTAGTTTTTATTCTTGTAATTTTTCATGCCCATGACAAAATACATGGCAAATTGTTTTAACAAAATATTTTTCACACATTGAATAAACAAATGATTTCTAACAACTTAAAAATTTAAATATCGTAATATCTTGGCAACTTCAACAATAGCATGTTAAATAGATAATACATTTAAAAAATTTTAATTCAACAATTTAGTTTTAATTTTGAAATTTTCAACAAGTAGAAACTAAATTTAATAAAACTACTTTCATTATTAAACATTTTCAATTATCTTCTTGGTCGAATTGTCCTCATGAACTTGTAGAATATTGAAGAAGGCCAAAGTTTGAATCTAATAATAAATTTTGAATTATTCAACATATTAATTTTTTTTTGAAAAATTCAATAAAATAAAAAATAATTTAAGTTGTGCCAAAGGTGCTTACTATGGTATTGCAAAAATTATTTTTATCATCATTTTTGAAAAATTGTACAACACCAAAAAAGTTTGAAATTACCTTTGTAAACACATTTGGTCTTTTATTTTGGTTGTTTCTTCAATGATCCTTTTGATAGGTTATTTATTTTTTCAAATTTTCAATTGGTTCATGTTTTACATCCAAATGTTATTCAACAATATGATATTAACAATTCCCTTGCTCTTGTTATTGGATTAAAAAGAAAAAAAATGATCATTGTAACAAATTACACAACATGTTGCAACCCCACTTTGGGGCTAAGTGTGAGAATGCAACTCACATTCCCAAAAGTGGGAAAATGGAGTCCTCTGGGATTTTCGAAAACTCAGAGCTCGATTTGAGGGGTCAAATCTCCTTGCATTGGAGTGTTCTTGGTTTCATTGGAAAGGTCTTAAAGTGTAGATGTCCAAAATGGCCTCGCATGAGCCATTTGGACATCTATAGCCCAAGTTAGGGGCAAAAGAAGGGCCGGGAGTCAAACTGACAGTTTTACTCCCGACCACAAAAAGTTGGGAATCGACCTCTTCCCAACGTCACCTGAAGGAGTGCGACACGGCGTTGGAAAGCTCTTGAGGAGAGCTACAACTTTGGTTTAGACCTCGTCCCGATCCGAGTTTGGGGCGAGGAGTTATGAACGTCCAAAGTCCCAGGACTCCAACCCGGGACAGTTTCGGGACTCCAACTTGGGAGTCCCGGGAAAAAGAGCCATTTGGATGTAGCCTTGGTGGAGAGCTGCAGAGAATACTATATGGGGGAAGGTGGTGTCTTGCCCCGAGTCCGGGCCATGGTGAGTCTTGTGTGTCAAAGTGCCCGTGGCTTGTCCCAACACCCAAGGGTGTTCCCGAATGCTAACTAACCCTCTTGTGATTGGTTTTAGATGCAGATTCAAGCTTAATAATCTAGTCCCTCTTCCTAGTTTAATTCCGAGACTTCTAGTTCGCCCCTTTACCCCCTTTTAGTGCTGGAAGTCGGGAGCGGCCCCCAAGTCCCAACTTTCCGCAACTCTACATAGTTGGACCCTCAAGTGGGTTCAACAAGAGACTTAGGAGCGTGTCACAACACATCATTTGAGCATTTTCAACATTCATTTCAAAGTTGCCCTTAACACACAAAAATGCCCAATTAATTTGTTCCTATTAGAAGGTTTCCAAATTTTATTTTGAACATGTAATTTTGCAAGAGTTGAATCTTTTTCATATTCTAAAAGGTGATATTTTCTAACTACAAAATGGAAAGCATTTTAGATCCTTCATTCACCCTTTCATACATTATACTATTCATGTTTATTTCATTCATTATATCAAACACATTTTCATTTTCAATAAAATGTTCCACTTTCATAAGATTTACTACTAGATGAAGTTTGAGAAATTAAAACAAACATGTATTTTCCAAATTCAATTTGTTTTTCATTTGAATTCAATGTGCAAAAATCAAGGATTATAAAAAATTATGCTAAATCCTTAGAGAGAGAAATTGAAACGCTTACAATTGCAAAACACTCACTCATTTTTTTTTTTACACTTTACATAATAAAATGCAAATACAAATGAATTATAAATGTTAAATTTTAACATGCAAAATATGCAAAATTGGTGAGTTCTTGAAATTTCAATTGTTACACAAGCATATGAAAGCAAACATGTTATAAAACTAACCAAATCGACAAACAAACAAGCACACATTACAAGTTAACCAACACAAAACTAAGAACTAAACACAAACAATCAATCAACCATGCAAAATTTAAAAACCATCAAAGAATCAAACAAAGGAAAACAAACCTTATTGAAGAAGCCTAGTTGTTGAAACTCCAAGCTTGCAACTTCAACACACACCTACATAAAGATAAGAGCATGGAATACCAAATGTATAAGAAAAGCCAACCAAAGCAAGGAGAAGCTTAGTTGAACCAAACCAAGCCAACCAAAGTAGTAGTGCAGACGAGTTGAATAGTGCATGAGGGCAACAAAGAGAAATTAAGAAATGCAAGGAAAATCCATTAGTGCAAGGAGAATTGAATTAAGAACAATGCAAAGAGAGTCACAACAACAACAACCACACTCAAAGCAACAAGCAAAGCACATCCAAAAAACAAAACACAAACAATAAAAACCAAAGTGCAAAGTTGAAAACAAAAATAAAAATGCAATGTGAGGTTACAAGGGAGCTCACAATTGACTTTTTACACAACCCAAAGGCTGCCTTCCACTAAACACATGAGTGGTGGTGATTAGCAATCGCACCCAAACCCTAACCCTAATTTAGATTGCCTAAAACCTATTCAACTTAGACTTAACCCTAGACCCTACTAAGGTAAGTTGGTCCTACCAACCCTAGACACTAGAACATAGACCCATAGCCCTGAGAACTGAACTTGAAGGTAAACTTTTTAACACTTTGGGTCTTGGGCCCACTTTACACAAGGAGCCAAGGCCGAGGTTCAACTCAAATCAAGCATTCATATTGGTGCAAAAGTTGAAATCAGCCGCAAGGGCTTCACACTAGGAGTCAAGGCTGAAATAGAAAAAATCTTTTCAATCTACCCCAAGTTACTGATAAATGCTGAATTTTATGGCCTTGTATGGGCCCCAAGGCTTAAAAAGGGGGATACCAACGAATTTGGGAACTCAATTTGCAACCCTTGGGGCCAATGTTCCGACATTTATAAATATACTGACATCAATGTTCTAGCATTTACTAGTAACTTGGGGCCCAACAACATCCCAGAAATGCTCAAAATTGGTCCCAAGTTTTTTCAGCCCTGACTCCTAGTCGAAAGGGGACCTTAGTGTTGGGCCAGGTATCAGGTTGGATGGTTCTCAGGCCACTGGTCCAGTCATTCCTGAGTATCACCTTAAACCCAACATGGGGGGCTGGCTAACCTGTAGGCATCCAACACATATGAGAACAAAAGGGGTTCATCTCAATTGTTTCAAATCCACAATGAACTTACAAAGGTGAAACTAACAAAGATGAGACTTCCAGGCTTTCTCACCCACCAGATGGGGCCGGGCTTACATGAATTATCCATAACAACCAACAGGGTTCTATGCTCCAACAACACTAAATCCCAATCCCTAATGCCTGACAGAGGATATTCTGAAACTTACACTAATTTGGCAGGTGTCTATTCTTCACATTAAGCATAAGATATGATTACCCACCTGGAACACTTAGCCCAGATCAAGGGCCATATAGTGAACCAGCACCCACCAGGACACCGTGCAGGATGTATGTATGGTTTGTAGACAGGAAACAAATTTTTCATTCTATCCTTGTCACATAGCTAACCACAGTGGTTACATATCTAATCACCATCCCATTTACCTATCCATATGCTCCTACCCACATAATAGCCCCAGTGCTTTAGCTATTATTATCCACCTACATAATAACCTTTTTATGTCTCTTTCTAATCTTTTAGCTATCTAAAATGTGAGAGTTTTTATGTATTTTCTTTCTACTTACACAGTTACCAAGGTTGGTGGAGGAGCATGCAGGAGGGTTTAGAGTGTAATCCAATTTAGGTTCATGGCAATTGAGTCACAACTAGTTTCCAATGGATGGTGTACTGGTGGGTTCTGGGTCACATAATCCCAGCTCAAGGATCCCATCACAACACTGAAGTGGGATATGGCCCTCGTCATCATGGTCATATTTACACATTTTTCATTTTTTGCAAAAACACAAGCAGTTCCACCAGCGCCCAGTGTGTGTTCCTGTACAATAAAATTGGACGAAGAAAAGTCAAATCCTGCCAGTTTAGCTCAGCAAAATGGCAAAACGGTTTTGGCCCAATATTTTGCATCGGATGCTGAGGCTGGTGATAGACACAGCAAAGCCTAACGCCTGCGGTTGATTGGCTAGATAGTTTGATTGGTCCAGGTGGGTTGCTATTAGTAGTCTCCCACTTATTAGTAGTCCCAGTTTTAGTTTTATGGGTGGGTGGGGGAATAGTAAATAACTAAACTTGGATGTGGGATTTTTTTTGCAGGATCACATTAGGAGCACCTCCATAGATGCTCTTCAACAAGGTAGCAACCAAACTAAATAACAGGCTGGGAGATTTTGAGCTGTGAAACAATGTTGGAGGGAACATAAGTACCTTATCACAATAAAGTTATCTGTAAAGTCACCCTCTCTTTCACCCCCTATTCCTCTGCTTTCACCCCTTATCCCCTCTTTCAGAGGTATCCGCAAAGTAATGAAATTTATTAAATCTCAGTATAAAATGCTGAAACTCAGCATTTAATGCACAAGGTTCGAGACTAATTATAGTAGTTATACAAGTAGGAGCAGTGAAAATATATAGCAGCAGTGGAGGCGGTCAAGAAAAAGGAAAGAGGGGATGAAACTCAGTTTACCACCAAAATTGGTGGAAAAACTAGTTTGGGTCCCAGTTATTTTGGTTTGTAAAATTTCATTCCCAGTTACGCATTTGATGCCTTATTATGCCGAAACTGGCGGTTCTCGCCCCCTAACCGCCTGACTTTACAGACAACTTTAATATGAATATAAAGGTAAAAGGAAAGCATACATATTCAGACTTTTCCCAATCTATTCAGACTCTAATAAAATGTGTGAGGGCTTGCTCTGGCTCAAGCTGAGCCATTATTTCCACCCAATTGAGCAGATATGTTCTGAAGTGTCTTCTTCACATTAGTCCATTTGAAGGGCTTGATAAAGAGGATGGAACTAGTAAGCCTGTAATCCTCAGCAAATCTTGTATGTATCAAGATTCAGATTCTCCTCAGAATCTCCCAAACCTTACATTCATAATAATGAAGACCAAGTTGTGTTGGATTGAGCTGACAAGTCTGGCAGATGGTCACTAAATTGTAGACCTTATTAGTATTTCCTCTCACTCTCAATCAGTTCAACTTGGCAGAGGCATGACACTGTACACAGTGCTTGCAAGTTTAAAATCTGACATCTTCTTTGTTAACATGTTCTTTCTCATATTTTCTCTATGCAGTGCTCACAACGTACAAATCTGACATGTTGTTTGATACTGTGTTGGCTCCATTTTCTGGTATTTTTTTTCAGCATACTATGCTCACTAGTTTTAAAATCTGACACGCTGTTTGATAATGTGTTGGGTTCATTTTATCATGTTTTCAGCATACAGTGGTCGTGCATGTTACAAATCTGACATGTTGTTTGCTAACTTGTTTAGGTCCATTTCTTGTATTGCAGCAGGAGAACGGGCTGCCAAATTGTCACCAGTCAATCTGAGAAGTTGTTGGCTACATTTCAGGCACACTCATGGGTTGTTTTTCAGGCTGTTCCTTTCTTGAGTCATTGGAACTTTGGAGATGGATTCCCCAGCCCACATTCTTGGATGAATCCTGCTTTTGGTACCTGTAGTTGCACAACTTGTTATGTGGGTGGTTCAGAGGGATAATTTATCACCTCTACTTGGATGGCAGAAATGGCACTCTTCCTCTCAAGCTGTTCAACATCTAGCCTCCTCTAAGTGTGGCTGTAATTTAACCTTTTGCCCTATACCAAGGAACTCTTTAACCCATATGATCATGTTTGCTTCCTCATGACTTTGGAATGATAATGTCTAAGAGCATCTCCATAGCAGAACTCTATTTGGGGTGCTATCTGCATTTGTCATGTCTGGATTATGGGGTTAATGTTTACACTGCCCCCACCCATAAACAGCAAATATAGGACTGCATAGGGAACAGTCAAATGCCACACGTGGACCAATCACTCTAGCGAACCAATCAATAGCATTGAAACTCTGAATAATCACTGTGACTTGTGAATCAACTACAGTGTTTCAATGTACAAGTGCTCCTGAAGAGCACATTATTCTCTGCACACATACCGACCCAAACTCAAATTTAATGAGTCTAACACTGATTTGTGGATGTTCCTCATTCAACGTATTGTACACAGGTGCATATACCAGCTATTAGGGAAACATGCTGGTTTGGCTCAGCAAAATGGTTTTGGTCCAGCATTTTAGCACAGGATGTTGAGGCTGGCAAAATGCTGACGTTTTGGCTATATAGTTGGATTGGTCTTGGTGTGTTGCTATTATTAATTTCCCACCGTTTGGAGTCCCAATTTCTATTTTATGGGTGAGGTTGGGAAAAAATAAATAACTAATCTTGGATTTGAGAAATATTGTTGCAGGGCAAAAGGAGCTGCACTGAGAACATGTTCATTTGCAGCACTTAAACTGTCAGTACACTGTATTTTGGATGAAATATAGCATGAAAATAGGTTTGGAGTTTGGGCATAAAGGTTTGCATATGGTACATTGGCCTCCACAAAGCACTGTGATAACTGCTTCTGATTGGACAGCAGCACTGGTGATAGCATTTAGGTAGTCTATCACCTTATACTGTTCAAGTTTTCATATTTATGGGTGGGCCACGGGAAACAATTAACACTTTATGTGAAATTTGATAAACATTCCTAGAGGCCCAAACAGGGGTTGTAGGCCCTGCCTTAAGACTGTCTGGACTGTGAACCCAAATCCACTGCAGGATAAGGATCCCACGCTTTTTAGTCCTCTGGGATGGGTAACTTTCCAGAACAAAACTGGAATGGGAAGAGGGGTCTCATGCTTGCTCTGTGGAGCTTAGCATCCAACTTTTTTTGTCTTAAAACATATGTAATACAAATTATGAGATTGGTGATGAGAAGTAGTTTGTTTCCTGCCGAGCACAATAAGGTAGTTGTACTTATGGTATATGCAAAATGTGGGCAAGGCATAAGCTTCTGCCCTCCATATGTGGCCAGTAAGACTGGTCATTGCAATAATATACAATCTAGAGATATTTTTCTTGAACAAAAAAATTCTCAAAACATGGATTCTCTTGGTTTGCAGTGTCACACCACCTCACAATGGATCTTGGGGAATTGGAAATCTCAGCATTCCATCAAAACCCAAGAAGGGTTGTCCTCTTACCCTAACATGTAGATTCCACACAAAAAGGAAAAACATACATGGTCGTGTCAGACAGAACATGGAGAAGGGAAATTATAGAACTGTCAGTAGACTCACAAAGGAGTTCATGTGCACATGGACCACTTGAGTAGGTACTCACTTTCTCCCCTTTGTTAGGTCAGTGGCAGGCAAGTAGCTGTGAATTCAATTGTTGATACAGGCCCGCCAAAACCTGTAACCTTGTAACCTCCAAAGGGAGCACTTGGGCTAGGGAGGAATCCGCCCATGTTCTTTCACCTAATGTATCTTTGTTCTATTTTTATTATTAGAATATAATGTTGAGTGGAGGTCATCAACTATCAGCTGAGATTTGGGTTGAGTAGTACTTGGGAAAAGGTTTATTCACTTGGGTGTAGCTGTTCAATCATCTGCTAATATTTGTGCTGGTGATACTTGGGAAAGGATGTGATCAACCCCATGTGTTTTGGCCTTCTTTGTCGGTATTGTTTGAACTGATGAACTCCAGTGCAGCAGTCAATCATCTGTTCAAGTGTATTGGATGTGCAAAGTATTTATTACCTTTGCGTTCAATCGATGGCAGAAGAAATGGGGGTTAGATCTGCAGATTCAGTTGCCCTCTCTACAAGAGGGGTTATGGTTGTTTACTCAGCCCTCATTCACTTGGGTATGTGAAGCCTCCTCTCACATACAGACAAAGCATTCCACCTAGAGCAGCTCCAACTGTGCTTAATATATGACCCAGCAAGAATATTTCTCACATACAAGTTTAGTCGTTCACTTTTTTCCAACTCTACCATAAAACTAGAACTGGGACTGCAAGTAGGTCAGAATTATTCATAGCAAACCACCCGGACCAATCACTCTGGTTGGCCAATGAGAAACAAGGAGCAACAGTCAGACCCTATTTATTGCATTCTTCATAGCAGTCAGATCAAATTTATTAGGCTGTACTGTGCCTTTTACCACGCTCAGCATTTTTTGAAAAAATGTTGGGCCAAAACCATTTTGCTGAGCGAAGATGGTATGTTTTAACTTTTCTTCGTCCACTTTTATTTTGCTTAGCCACATACTGAGCTTCATTGCAACTGCTCTCATCAAATTGTTGTAGAATTATAGTTGCACAACAATTTGGCAATGTAAAGCATCTCCAGCACACGTATTAAATTGACCCTTTATATTAAATTAGTTTAATAATAAATGTGATCTTTTTTCATCAGGTCCATAATTATTAAAAAATACAATTTCAAAATTAATTGACTACTTACTCCTGTACACAGGAGTCAATCATAGATATGAATGAGTTCATAATTGTTATTTGTTGTGAAGGGGTTGATTTTGATCAGTGCATGTTTTCTCAAAGTGAAAATAAAAGATGGAAACTTAAGAAAATTTGATGCACATAAAAGACTTTTACATCTTCTATTACACAATTCATCCATATTTTAATATGAAGAAACATTTCATATACTACAGTGTAGAAGCTACTAGTTTTGTTATCTGCCAAATTGATCAAAGACACATGATGCAATTATTTTGCATTTTCCTTCATGTTGGTGTCAAGTTACACACATCAGACTTCTTGTTGAAGTCACACAACTAACTTTGACTATAGCAAAGAAACATTGTTGTGACATTTTACTATTTTGTTTCACTTGAATACAATATAGAGTAATTGATAATAATTTTAAAGAATTTTTTATTTTAATATAGTTGCATGTAAAAATGACATGATTATATGGAAGAAATAAATTTGTTAACACACTTCCTTTATGGCCACATCATACCTAGCATGGTTACATGTAAAAACTAAAGTCATTGATTCAATTTCATACAGTCACATGTAAGATTTATTTTTTTTAATTTCAATATTTACAGTCACATATAGAATTGTTACTATCACATGTAAAAATTAAATTCATTTTATTTATGGTAACATGTAGAAATAATTCAATATTTATGATCTCATATGAGAATGTTAGGTATGGTCACATGTACCCAAAAAAACCATTTTATTCATGGTTGCATTTAAGAAATTTAAGAAATGTAAAAAAAAAATTATGATTAAATTTGTACAATTGTGTGTTAAGTTTTTTCTTTTTATTTTTCTTGGTGTTTCAAGCGTTTCCCACTTTTATGGTCATGTGTATATGGGTTATGGTCACTTGTTAAGAATTGATTTCCCCCCCCCTCCCCACTTTCTTCAATTGTGCGTATATGGCTTACATTTTTTGGTTATGTGTATGTGGGTTATGGTTACATGTTAAGAGTTTTTTTCTTTCTTTCTTTCTTTGGTGAGGGTTTTCTAACACATTTTTGGTGGTGTGCATGTGCCAAGGTTGCTAGGAAGGATGTCCTAACCACCATTGTGAGGTTAAACGGTTTGTAAAACAAAACTTGGGGGTTTAAGGTCATGTTTTTGTTACCAAGACATGAATTGACATTTTGTTGGAACTAGCACAAGAACTGAATCATCAAATTAATCTTTTGTTATATCCAAAATCAAAATTAGAATTGTGAATAAATATTTTTGAAAACATGGTTAGGATATCTAAATATAATTGTTTTTTACTATTACACATATTTGTACAAATTATAATACCAACTTGCTAATAGAACATGCTCACATCTAAATGGACATGAAAAGTTTGAACTAACATTACACATAATAAATTATACGTAAAGTCATCAAAACTCAGGGTTTTCAACTTGAGTTCTTGCCTTGAGTTGGGCCAAAACTCAAGGTGAAGTCAAAAAACCAAGGTGAGTTGAAAACAAAGGAAAAAAATACAAGGTGAAAGTTGGAAATGCATTAATTTTGGTGCTTCCTTGAGTTTCACCCTGTTTTTTTTTGTTTCCCTCTCGTGCGCCTTGACAATAGGGTCTTTGTCTCCTAATGTGAAGGTCTTGAGTGAGTGGGTTAGGTGTAAAATCTTTGAGTTAGTGAAAGGTCAAAACAGCAAGAGGAACCAAAAGCCCTTGAAGGCCTACTTGTGTCCCATTCACTGTCATTGTCATGCAAGAAATCATCATGCAAAAGGACCATCGACGAAGGGTTATCGTGCAAGCAGAAAATTGACATAAAGAGGCTTTACAATGTCGTCAATAATCATGCAAATCTCATTGCAACTCATTGTTAGGTTAGGGTTAACCTTTTAACGCCATGGTCATAGTAAGCAAGGATGACGTTTTCTATGCTTGTGCAGAAAGCTTCACAATTTAGGAAACAGTTTGGTTCTATGTGTGGTTTTTTTCCATGTTTGCTTCATCTTTTTGCACACCTTGTTGCAAAGTATATAACCTTGTGCAAACCTTAGCTAAAACATAGTTAGTTCAATCCCCCAAGTAAGCAACTACCTCGTACCGTCTTACAACCCCTAATCTGACCCCAAAAATCAATGGACCTATGTGTACCCAAAACCCATTCCTTGAAACATGCTTGGAAACAAAGTGTACATTGTTGCCTCCTCTCCCATATTCCATAGGACTTGCACACATTTTCATTCATTTACCATTGACCTTGTTAATGTTTTGGCAACTTTGTCAAATAAACAAACCTTAGTTTCTCATTGTGGGTGAGAATGTTCCTTAGAATGCATTGGAGGCAGTTAGAATTAATCATAAATCTTACGTCCAACATGTAGCCGCTAGTTGTATCCCAAGGCAATCCTTCAAAATGTGATTTGAAGATGAATTTTGAACCTTGCAAGATTTCATGGAACCTTGAGACCTAGTTGAACCCACTCCCCTATCATCCAATTTTGATTCTAAAAATAACATGTGTAGTAGCACACATATCCCACCAACCCCACAATAGATCCATTATGCATTCCACTTGTAATTTTTGTAACCTTGGATTAAATGCCAATTTTTTCCTTCAATTCAAGTTGTAATATTTCTCATTATGCTTGAAATCTTTATTTATAAGCAAATTGTCTTTCTATCCCCCTAACCAACAAGAATCTCTCTTTCTTTATCTTTCTTTCTAGTTTGTCAAAATCCCTTTCTCTCTTACTTTCTCGATTATGTCAAAATTTCATCCTCTCTCTCTAGTTAGTTAGAACTTAGCTTTTCTCTTTCACTCTCCTTCTATATTTGCATTCAGCAAACTCTATCAACATATCCTTCCCATTCACACTACTTCAAGGTTCTCTCTCTCACTCTTTGAAACTTGTTAAAATTTTGACTCTCTCTCACTTTTTTTCTCTAAACTTTTGATCAACTAACTCACATTGTCTAATCCTTCTCTTTCACATTCTTTCACACTTGTTAGAATCTCTTTTTCTCTCACTCTCTCTCTACAACACTGATCAACAAACAATTCTTTTCTTATGGCTAGAATTTACATTTCTTCTTCAATTTCTTGCCTTTGGGGATGTCTTGCCCAGTTCAACTTTTAATTTGATAGGTAGCAGATAAAGTTTTGATGAAATTATAGTATGAAAGTTGGATTGAATGTGGAGGGGTGCAAACATAATTTCTATAAGGTTTTTAATTATAACCTTAAAGCTAATTTTTTCTAAGCTTATACTAATGCTTTGGAAATCATGAATGCATCAACCTATGAAAGGTTAAGCACCTCCAAAGCTTTGAACCTTTTGAACATCTTTAAGTCCAAATTCCCTAGTGATTATTTGTGAAAGCTTGGGTTTAATTTAACATACTCACACTTCAATGTATGTCACTCTTTCTAACTTGTCAAAATTTATCTCTCACACACTTTATATGCATTTTTGATAAGCAAACTCTAACCTTCTTGATTTGTGCTACACATGGGCTAAGAGCCTTGATTGAAGCTTTTGTTATTGTTTATAATAAAAATGTCCCAGTTCAACAAATCACACTATTTGAATTGGGGAAGGAATTGCAACCCTAATGCATTTACAAACTCCTAAAAGAAGTCAATTTCCATGAAATTAATCAATCTTCAGCTTCTCTATCATAATCCTACACATTCTCTCGAAGTGAATCACTTTATTTCTTCCTTTAACCATCAAACCATGTATGTATGTCTACTAAATCCCATTGTCAATAACTCACATTCATTGTTTGTTAAAACCTTGGCTTTTTCTTTTTACCTCGGTGTTTAGTTTCATTTTCTTTATACCTAAGGTTCAATTTTTCTCTATGTAGGTCTAATCATTAAACTCTCTAGTTTTACTAAAACCCTATCTCTCAATGAAATTCTCTTTTTCTCATTATCATAAATTTTCCAGAACTTCCAGTCCTAATTCCAAACCAGGTGTCTAGATTTAATTTTTGAAAAGAAACTCTAGTCATAAATCCAAACTAGGAGTTATAAAATTTTAATTCTTTAAGAGAACCTTTAATGTTTATTGTAGGTATGGAAGGTTTTTATTTTAACACATAAGAAAGTGAACTTGAACTGGTAGGTTACATGAGGCCCACAAAAGTACCTCAGAAAGATAAAAACCCTAGGTGCATTGTGGATTCTATGCACTTAAGTTTTATGGCCACATCATACTACCACCATTTCATGTTCTATAATGGGGACAAGAACAATGTGACATAGATTATACCTAATCATGTTTTAAAAATTGTGTATAAAAAGCAATTCCCAAATTTTGAATTTCATCTTGAAAGTTTGAAGGATAGGCAACAAGAACTTTTGAAGGAATTCAAAACTAACACATCAAATGAATAGGGCGTAGAGAAGGTTGCCCTACAATTTGATCATGTTCCAACACAACTCAAGACAACCAATGGGCATGCATCAAGGAATGTGTTGAAAAGGCATCAATCAATGGTAAAAGGTACATCAAACCTTTCTTCTCAATCTTTTCCAAATTCTACACATAACCCTAGCCTTATGTCTAATGAGACACATGGGTTGTCATCAAGACTTACTACACCCCCACCTATTCCAACTCTTGAACATCCCATGACCAAATTTGAAATGTTGTAATCTTGATCAAAAAGCCTAGCCACTATCACCAGCAACTTAAAGGCCAATGTGGAGGATCAAGAGGCCCTATTAAAAACAAAGGTGGATGTTAGCATTAAAAAAATCTTTTTAAGATAAGGAACTTAAGGGTAGCTCAAGAATGCAGTGTCATTATGGATGAGGAGTTTAAGGTTAAGGTCAAAAAGTTGTTAGACCTATGATTAGTAGTCACGATCCCACCCATGTTTTACAAGATTGTTTTAGTGTTCACCACTGACTTCAATTGTGAAGTCTTGGTGATACCTATGTAGGAAGTTTGTTAAGAATGCTACTACCCTAAAAAAGTGATTATACTTTTGTTTTGTTGAATCAAATCTTTTCATCAACCTTTTCCATTTGGACTTTAAGCCTCCAATATACCCCATTCAACTTTAACCCAGAAACTTACATTGTTTTTGTTATGGTTAAGTCCAAGATTTTAAAACCTTAATCTGAAAAAACATTTTGAAAAGCTACATTGGTTTTTAGTTTTTGAAACCCAAACACAAAAGTTTTGAAACCTTAATACCGAACACAAGTTTTGAAACCTTAATATGAAACCCAATATCTGAAACCCTAATTTTTAAATCCCTAAACATGAAATACTAAATCCTAAAACCTAACTTTTGAAACCCTAAATCTGAAACCCTAGATTTTCAGGAAAATTCATCTAACCATAGTTTGAAACCCCAAATCTAAAACCTTAATTTTAGACCAGATTTTTGAAACCCTAAATATGAATTTGATTTTAAACTTGACCTAAAATTTAAAACTAAAACGTAACTATAAAAACTTAAAATTAAAATTTATCCTTAACCAGAAATTTAAGGATAAAACTTAAACCTAAAACTTAAACCAAAAATTTAGCCTTAGAACTTAATTCTAAACCTAAAACCTAGGAACTTAACCCTTAAGACCTAAACCCAAATTGTAAACCCTAAATCCTAGTTCCTTTTATCCTAATCTTAACCCCTAAACCTTAAAACATAACCTTAAAACTTAATCTTAACCTAACTTAAACCTTAACCCCTATAACTAAACCTTAAAAGTTAACTTAAAACTAGTTCTTAAAACTTAATCCTAAACCCAAAGCCAAAAACTTAACCTTAAAACCTAAACCTAAACCTTAAACCCTAAATCCTAACCCCTAACCCTTTCACATAACCTTAAAGCCTAAACCTAACCCTAACCTAAACCTTAACCTTTAAAACTTAACATTAAAACCTAATCTTAAACCTTAAATCTTAACATCTAAACCTAAAACTTAAACATAAAAACATTGAACATTAAAGCTTAAATCCAAACCCAAAATCCTAAAATGTAAGCCTTAACCCTAAAAGTCCTAAACCCTATTAAATACAAATGAAATGAGATGGTGGTTTTAAAAAATATATTTGCATGCATCTTGTTATAAAACAATTGCAACAAAGGTAACTTTAAGTGCCAACTTGTGCCTCCCAAAGCGTCGCATCACGAACATATCTTCGCCCATGTACTTCAAGTCACCCAACAAGAACTCAAAATACTAATCTATGTGAACAAAGTATTGACATTAGTTCATGTGGATGTTTGATTACCGCAAGATATTGATGTCATGGAACGACTTTGGGTACTTGAGGTCCAAATATCTGAATAACCCATGGTGGTCCACCACCCAGTGTTGAGCACGCAATACATCTTCTTCCAGCCATTAAACCAACTCCGATGGGCTAGATTGTTCCAAGGCTTACAAATTTTGATGAGAGTACCATCAATAAATCTGATGCAACCTTGGAACTATGGAAGCTGCGTAGCAAAGACCCAACACTCCTCAATAATGGGCCATCGAATCTCATCGACAATGGTGGAATTGATGCAAGATGTAATAAAGATGCCATCATCATTCATTGCAATCTTGCTCCAATTCCATAGGAATGCATCATATTTGCTAACATTATTGTGCTTAATATACAGTATGAAGTTGAACAAACACTCATTTGGGGTCAATTTGGACAGTCACTCGGAAATGTGGTGTGGTTCCTTGATGGACCTTGCATGAACAAAGATGGTGGGGACCACAAGTTGTGCCAACTTCTCAAACTCAGTCAAAGTGAAATCGGTCAAGGATTTGAACAAACATAGTGTGGCCCGCATGGTCACCAAGACATATCGCACGCCTATATTAGGGTCCACAAATTGCCCACCAACCTCCTTCAACTTTATTGGTGTAAAGAATTCCCAAGTGTTCACACATGTGATTGCTGCTTGCACCGCAATTTGATGCTCGGTATCAAGGAACTCCTTATCGTTACTTTGAGAAGTTTGAGTCAAGACTAGGTGCAACAAACTCCATAAATAACAAATTGGGAACATGAATGAAATAGGGTCCTCCCAAAAATAAAAAAGTGAACTTGAAACCCTAAACCCAGACAAAACCCTGTTATGGCTCCAGAGAGTCTCTTTGGAATGACACTTGCAAAAAGATAAGGATAATTGAGAGATGTTTGAGTTTATATACCCCTAACCTAAATAGGCACCTAAATAAATAGGTATCCAAAGTGCCTTAAGTGATGATCCCCAAACCAACCATAAAAAATCCTCCCCAACACCTCTAAACATCTCCTATTTTTCTGCCAAAGTTATTGAAAATTTTCATAAAAAAACCCTTTGAGAGGGTCAAGGGGTTAATCTTGCAGTTGCCATTGGGGGGAAATTTTGCAGTAGAAAACTTTGCTTCCAATCAACCCCCCCGTCCCTGCCCCACCCCGCCACCCCTTGCCTGGCGGCGGTCATCAACCCCCACCCCCCCGCCACCCCCCTCCCCAGCCACGTGC